>Ga0209061_1001666_pt1 | contig 34464 bp, 33 predicted proteins | sample Coa_R1_10_FD_187157 | JGI IMG/M metagenome (GOLD analysis project Ga0209061, IMG submission 187157) | Surface soil microbial communities from Centralia Pennsylvania, which are recovering from an underground coalmine fire - Coalmine... | ecosystem: Environmental > Terrestrial > Soil >... | reverse complement strand
CCGGTGGCCGTGTTTTCGGCGTCAAACTTCCCGTTCGCCTTCTCGGTCGCCGGGGGCGACACCGCCTCGGCGCTCGCCGCGGGATGCCCGGTGATCGTCAAGGCGCACGAGGGCCATCCCCGCACCTCGTCGCTGACCACCGCCGCGATCCGCCGCGCGCTGTCGGCCTGCGGCGCGCCGCAGCAGCTGCTTCAGACCGTCTATGGGGTGCAGGCCGGACGCCGGCTGGTGGCCGACCCGCACGTGCGGGCGGTCGGCTTCACCGGCTCCCTGGCCGGGGCGCGGGCGCTGCTTGAGCTGATCCACACGCGCCCTGACCCGATCCCGTTCTACGGGGAGCTGGGCTCGGTCAACCCGGTCGTGGTGCTCCCGGGCGCGGCCGCGCGGCGCCCGCGTGAGATCGCCGACGGCTACGCGCAGTCGCTGACCCTCGGCGTGGGCCAGTTCTGCACCAACCCGGGGCTGCTGCTGGTCCCCGACGACCAGCGCCTGCTGGGCGAGATCGGGCGTGCGGTGTCGGCCTCGCGCGGGGGCACGATGCTCACAGAGCGGATCCTGGGCAACTACCTGCGCGCGGTGGAGGATCGGGCCTGGTCTGAGCTGCCGGAGCTGGCACGCGGAGGCGCCGAGGGCGAGCGCTCCGCCGCGCCGCAGGTGCGCCAGGCGACGATCGCCCAGCTGCAGGAGCGCATCGACGAGCTGGCGCGCGAGCGGTTCGGGCCGGCCGGCCTGGTGGTCACCTACGACGACGTCGAGCGGCTGCTGTCGCTGCTGCCCTCGCTGCCGGGCAGCCTCGCCGCCGCCGTCCACGCCGAGCGAGCGGAGGACCGGCTGGCCGCCCGGGTCGCCGAGCTGCTGGCCGCCCGCGCCGGGCGGCTTGTCTACAACGGCTGGACCACGGGTGTGGCGGTCTGCTGGGCGATGCAGCACGGCGGCCCTTGGCCCTCCTGCACCGATCCGGCGTCCACCTCGGTCGGCGCGATGGCGATCCGCCGCTGGCTTGCGCCAGTCGCCTGGCAGGGGTGGCCGGACGAGCTGCTGCCCAGGGCGCTCGCGCGCGCAAACCCGCTCGGCCTGCAGCGAACCGTGCAGCCCGCCGGGCGCTGAGAGCGGTGCCCGCCCCGGCGCGCCGTCACCTGGGAGCGGCCGCGTGGCGCCGGTCGTAGAGACGCACCGCCCAGACATAGCCGACGAGCGCGATGCCGGCGCTCCATGCGATCGCCGCAAGCGCATGGCCGCCCGGGTCGGCGCCGGCGAGCAGCGCGCGCACGGTCTGCGTGACGGGCGTGTACGGCTGGTACTCGGCGAACTGCCTGAGCCCGGCCGGCATCGTCGCGGTCGGTACGAACCCGCTGCTGAGCAGCGGCAGCAGGGTGAGGAACGTCGGCGTGTTGCTGGCCGTCTCGACGCTGCCGGCGGCCAGCCCGAGCGCCGCCGATAGGCACACGAGCGCGAGCGCGAACGCCAGCAGCACGCCCACAGCCGCAAGCCAGTCAAGCGGGCCCGCCGTCGGCCGGTAGCCGATCGCCAGCGCCACGCAGACGACGATCGCCAGGCCGACCGTCGTCTGGACCAGGCTGCCGAGCACGTGCCCGGTCAGCACGGCGCCACGAGCGATCGCCATCGTGCGAAAGCGGTCGATGATCCCCTCGGTCATGTCTGTCGCGACCCACAGCGCGGTCCCCAGCGCGGCCGAGGCGACCGCCATGACAAGGATGCCGGGCACGACGTAGGTGAGGTAGGCGATCCGGTCGCCTGCGGGTTGGACGCCCGGGCCGACCAGCCGCGGCCTGAGGCCGGCGTGCAGCTGCGGTCCCAGGCCGGCGCCGAGCTGCCCGCCGAACACGTACACGAACAGCAGCAACAGGACGATCGGCATGCCGACGAGCATCACCGTCGCCGACGGGTAGCGCCTCTGGTGCTTGAGGTTGCGGCGAAGCATCGCGGCCGACTCGGCGGCCGTGCGGGCGAGGGCGCTCATCAGAGGGCAACCTCCTCGATCGTGGGCTGGGCAGCGGAGCGGCCGGTGACCGCGAAGAACACGTCGTCAAGATCGGGCGCGTGGATCGACAGGTCCTCCACCTCCACGCCCGCGTCATCCAGGCGGGCGAGCAGCCGCCGAAGCGCGGCCAGCGTGCCGTCGCTTGAGACCCTCAGCACCGGCCGCTCGTCCTCAGGCGGCGGAGCTTGGAGCAGCGCTGCCGCGCGGCGCAGCGCGCCCTCGTCGGCGAAGCGAAGCTCGACGTGGGCGCCGGGAGTCCGCTGCTTGAGCTCGGCGGGCGTGCCCTCGGCGACGAGGCGGCCGTGGTCGAGCACCGCGACCCGGTCGGCGAGGCGATCGGCTTCCTCCAGGTATTGGGTCGTGAGGAAGATCGTCACGCCGTCCGAGGCCAGCTCACGGATGATCTGCCACATCGTCTTGCGACTGCGCGGGTCAAGCCCGGTGGTCGGCTCGTCCAGGAAGATCAGCCGCGGATCGCCGACGAGCGTCATCGCCAAATCCAGCCTGCGGCGCATCCCACCCGAGTAGGTCGACACGCGCCTGTCGGCCGCATCGGAGAGCTCGAAGCGCTCGAGCAGGTGGCGCACGCGCTGGCGGGCCTGCGCCCGGCCGAGATGGCGCAGCGCTGCCATCAGGGCCAGGTTCTCTGAGCCGGTGAGCAGGTTGTCGACCGCGGAGAACTGGCCGGTGACGCCGATCGCCGTCCGGGCACCGGCGGCCTGGTGCGGCAGCTCGTGCCCGGCCACTCGGATCTCGCCGCCGTCTGGCGGGATCAGCGTCGAGAGGATCCGCACCATCGTCGTCTTGCCCGCGCCGTTGGGGCCCAGCAGAGCGAAGATCGACCCCTGCTCGACCGTCAGCTGCACCCGGTCGAGCACCCGCCGCTTCCCGAAGGACTTCTCGACGCCGCGGGCGATGATCGCGGGGCAGCCCGGGGTGGCCGTCATCTGCCCTGCTTGCCGGTCAGGGCCGGTCATCTGTCGTCCTGCGGGTCATGGGCCGTCGCTCGATCTGCACCCACGGCTTGGGCCGGCGGTCGATCTCGGTCCGCGCCTTGGCGGTCGGGCAGCAATCCCTGCTCACGCAGCGCCCGGCGGTGCTCGTGCCAATCCCGCTCAAGCTGCGGCAGCCGCTGCGCGAGGAAGTCCGCGAAGGCCGCGTACTCCAAAAGCAGCGCGCGCCGCTCCGGCGGCGCGCCGGCGAGCACCTCCAGGCCCTCGCGCGCGAGGGCCGCCTGCTCGCGGTACTCGGTGACATCGAATCCCCACGCGCGCTGTGAGCCCAGATCGATCGACACCCGGTCCATGCGCTCCCCGGCAGCCCTGAAGCGCCTAACCAGCCCCAGGCTCTCCAGCGTGCCGACCGCACCGGCGATCGCGCTTCGGCTGGCGAGCAGCGCCTGCGCGAGCTCGCCGATGCTCTGCTCCGGGGGCCAGCAGACGAGGAGATAGCCCAGGACGCGCCCCACCATCGGCGCCATCCCGTAGCGGCGGGCGTACAGCCGGCCCGCGTGATCGGCGAAGGTGATCTCGGCGTCGGTTGGCATGATTGAGCATCATACCAGAGATTTTTCAGATAACACAAATTAGTGTTATCTATGTGTGCGCCAGGTCGACCGAAGGCGCGAGCGCCGCCGGCCCGTGCAGCGCCGACCCAGCGCACCTCCGGCCCGCTCAGCGCCAGCGCAGCACGCCGCCGGCCCGCTCAGCGCCGACGCAGCACGCCGCCGGCCCGCTCATGGCCGACGCAGCACGCCGCCGGCCCGCTCATGGCCGACGCAGCGCGCCGTCGGCCGCCACCCCGAGCTCGTCGTCGGCGAGCCTGAGCCCGAGCCCCTCGGGCGCGTGCAGAGCGAGCATCGCCGCCTGACCGTGCGCGACGCCCCGATCGCGCAGCGACACGCCGATCATCACAAGGAAGGCGATCGGCACCGATGCGAGCGCGGGCTGCGCCAGCAGCGCGCCCGCGATCGTGGCCTCGCCGGCGTGCAGCGCGAGCCCCATGAAGATCGCCGCGGTCGCGAGCACCGCCCCTACCACCATTCCGGCCGCGGCGCCGCGCGCCGACAGGCCGGTCCACCAGATACCCAACAGAAACAGCGGGCAGAAGGTGCTGGCGGCGATCGCAAAGGCCCAGCCGACGAGGATCGCGATGTCGATCGAGCGCGCTGCCAGCGCCAGCAGCGCGGGCGCGACCATCGCCACCATCGCCGCCACGCGGAAGCGGACCCGGCGGACGGAGACCCCGGCGTGGCGCTCGCCCCTCAACCGCGGCCAGACATCGTGGCTGATCGTCCCGGCCAGCGACACCAGCAGCCCCGACGAGGTCGACAAAAAGGCCGCGAACGCGCCCGCCGCGGTCAGCGCACCGAGCAGGTCGCCGACGGTCCCCGGCCAGGCGGCGCTGGGCAGCGCGAGCACGACGCTGTCGGTCTGTCCGGTCAGGTAAAGCTGGGGCACGAACACCCGCCCGAGCGCGCCGTACACGGCCGGGAACGTGTAGAAGAGCCCGAGCAGGGTGAGCACGCGCACGGTCGTGCGACGGGCGGCGTGCCCGTCCGGGTTGGTGTAGAAGCGCACGAGGATGTGCGGCAGGCCCATGGTGCCCAGGAAGGTGGCCACCAGCAGGGAGTAGACCAGCAGCGGCGAGCTCTCGCTCGTGCCCCCCACGGCCCTTGACCACGTCGCGCCGCGCTGCGGCACGGTCCCCTGGGCTACGGGCACGACGGCGCCGCGCGGGATCACGATCGGCACCGACCCCGGGAGCGTGCGCACCGAGCCGCCGGGCACGAGCACGCTGGCGCCGGCGATCTCGATCCTGACGGTCGCCGGGAACTGGGCCCTGGTGGGCGCGGACAGCCGGACCACGAGCGCTCTGGGCGCCCGCGGCAGCTGCTCGCCGAACAGCGCCCCGCGGCCCGGCAGGCCGCCGAGGTGGATCAGCAGCGCGCACGCCGGGACCGAGATGGCGAACACCTTGATCCAGAATTGGACGGCCTGCACGTAGGTGATCCCGCGCATGCCGCCGATCGCGACGTTCACCGTGACGATCGCCCCCACGGCCGCGACCCCCACCCAGTAGGGAGCCCCGGCGACGACCTCGAGCGCCAGCCCGGCCGCCTTGAGCTGCGGGACCAGGTAGAAGCCGCTGATCAGGATCACGATCGATGCCGCCAGCGGCCGGATCCACGAGCTGCCCAGCCGCGCCTCGGCGAAGTCGGGGATCGTGTATGAGCCGAAGCGGCGCAGCGGCGCGGCCACGAACAGCAGCAGCGCCAGGTAGCCGGCGGTGAACCCAAGCGACTGCCACAGGGCGCTGACACCGAGCTGCAGCTCGAGGCCCGCGATCCCCAGGAAGCTCGCCGCCGAGAGGTACTCGCCGGAGATCGCGGCCGCGTTCCACCAGGCGGTCACCGCGCGCGAGGCGACCAGCAGGTCCGAGGTGGTGCGGGCGAATCGAACCCCCCAGGCGCCCAGTCCGAGCGTCCCGAGCGTGACGATGCCGATCGCCCCCAGCGCGATCACGGCGCGCCGCCGTCAGGGCTCTCGGTCGCAGCTGTCACCCTCAGCACCGCGCCGTCACCGCCTCAAGGCTCACCGCTCCACCAGCTCCCGGAAGGCGGCGTCCAGCGCGTCCGCCCGCCGCGCGTACAGCCAGCCGATGCCGATGAACACCGGCGGCATCGGGACGATCAGGATCCAAGCGCCAACCGGCACGCCCAGCACGCGCAGCCTGTGAAGCTCAGGCAGCAGGTACAGCGCGACCGGCATCACGCCGAACACGGCGCCGAACGCCACCAGCGCCAGCAGCGAGAGCTGAAGCTGCGCGCGGCGCAACCGCCGGAGGTAGACCTCGCCGTGGGGGGTGGAGTCGGCCAGCTCCTGGCGGCGCAGGCGCAGCCCGGGCGAACGCCGAGCCTGGGCCGGCTGCTCGCCGGCGTCGCGCGGCCGCGGATCCTCCATCCCGCGCGCACCTGGATCCAGCGGGCGCCGGCGCTCGCTGCTCACGCGGCGCGCACCCCCGCCCGGAACTTGGGAAGCGTCATCGTGACCGTCGTTCCGCGCCCGGGGGCGGACTCGATCTCCAGCCCGTAGGCGCTGCCGAACGCCGCCTGCAAGCGCGCCTGAACGTTGGTCAGCCCAACCCCGCCGCCGCGACCGGAGAGGATCTCGGCGGCGTGCTCGCGCTCCATGCCCACGCCGTCGTCTGAGACGCGCAGCTCCACGTCGGCGTCGATGTCGTGGCCGACGATCTCGACGCGTCCGCGCCCCTGGCGCTCCACGCCGTGGCGGACCGCGTTCTCCACCAGCGGCTGCAGCGAAAGCATCGGCAGCACAGCGTTGAGCACCTCCGGCGCGACCTGCAGGCGCACCTCGAGGCGGTCGCCGAAGCGCGCGCGCTCGAGCCGCAGGTACTTCTCCACGTAGCCGAGCTCCTCGGCCAGCGTCACGTACGGGCTGCGCGGGCGAAACGCGTAGCGGGTGAACTCCGCAAACTCGGTCAGCAGCTCGCGCGCCTCCTCCGGGTTTGAGTGGATGTAGCCGGCGATCGCCGCCAGCGCGTTGTACACGAAGTGGGGGGAGATCTGGGCGCGCAACGCGTGAAGCTCCGCGCGCGCCAGGCGCTCGGACTGCGCCTCGAGCTCGGCGAGCGCCAGCTCGGCCGACACCAGGCTCGCCGCGTCGGCGACCGTGCGGGTCTCCTCCGGATTCAGGCGCGACGCGCCCGCAAAGAGAGCGAGCAGCGTGCCCACGCGCTCGCCGCGCACCACCAGGGGCGCGACCACGGCGCTGCCGAGCGGACAGCCGGGGTGCTCGCAGCGGATCCGCGACTCCACGTGCAGCCGGTCGTCGCGGGTGGCGGCGCGCGCCAGCGCCAGCCACTGCGCCTCGGCGTGGTGCTCGAGGCCCTCGCCGGCGAACGCGAGCAGGCGCTCCCGGTCCACGAGCGCCACCGCCAGCGCCTGGGTGAGCGTGCGCAGGTGCCCGACCGTGCGCACCGCGCTCTCGATCGACAGCCCTCGGCGCAGATGCGGCAGGGTGGCCGTCGCGGCGTGCAGCGCCTCCTGCATCGCGCGCTGCTCGGAGGAGATCACGCGCGCGGGGCGCACCAGGCGCAGAGCCGCCAGGGCCGATGCGGCGGTCGCCCACCCCACCAGCACGCCAAGGATCACCTCCACGGTGGCCGCCGAGCGTATTGCAGACGTGTGCGGCGTGCGCGCGACGCCGCGTCGATATGCTCGGCCCCGCGATGAGCGTCGAGCCAGACGGCGCGATGCGGCGCCGAGCCGCCGGCGCGGATCGGCTCACGATCCTCGCCGTCGACGATGAGCGAAGCCAGCTCGAGGACCTCGCCCGGCTGCTGCGCAGCTCTCCGGGCGTTCGCGAGGTGGAATGCGCCTACGGCGGCCGCGAGGCGCTGCTGAAGGCCTCCAGCCAGCCCTTCGACGCGATCTTCCTCGACGTGCGCATGCCGGACCTCGATGGCCTGGAGCTTGCCCGGGTGCTGCGCCGCTTTGCGGCGCCGCCCCAGCTTGTGTTCGTCTCCGCCTACGACAGCCCGGCGGCGGACGCGTTTGAGCTGCGCGCGCTCGACTACCTGCGAAAGCCCGTCGGGCGCGGGCGCGTTCAGGAGGCGATCGACCGCGTGTGGGCGGCGATCGAGGCGCGCGCGGAGGCCGGCGACCGCGCCGCCCGGCTTCCGGGGCCCCCGGCCGACGACGACCGCGAGATGATCGCCGTGGCCAACCTTCACGGCGGATCCACGCGGCTTCTGGCGCGCTCCTCGATCCTGTTCGTGCAGTCCTACGGCGACTTCGTCCGCATCGTGACGGCCGACGGCCGCTACCTGCTGCGCTGCACGCTGGCCGAGATCGAGCGCCGCTGGGAGCCGCGCGGGTTCGTGCGCGTGCACCGCCAGTACGTCGCGAACCTGCGAAACGCGGTCGAGCTCCGCCCGCTGCTCGGAGGCACCGCGGAGCTGAGCTTCGCCGACGGGCAGACGATCCCCGTCGCGCGGCGCCACGCGGGCGAGCTGGCGCGGCGGCTCGGGGTGTGATCCGGGCCGCCGCACCGGCGCGCGACCGTCAGTCCTCCTCGGCCTGCTCCTGACGGATCTTCTCCTCAAGCGCCGCCATCACGTCCGGGTCGCGCAGCGTCGTCACGTCGCCGAGCGCCCTGCCCTCGGCGATGTCGCGCAGCAGACGCCGCATGATCTTGCCGCTGCGCGTCTTGGGCAGGTCGTCGGCCCACACGATCCGCTTGGGCCGGGCGAACTTCCCGATCCGCTCGGCGACGTGCTCGCGGATCTCGTCGATCAGCTCCTCGCTTCCCTCAAGCTCGCCGTTGAGCGTCACGAAGGCGCAGATCGCCTGGCCGGTCAGCTCGTCGGACTGGCCGATGACCGCCGCCTCGGCCACCTTCGGGTGCGAGACGATCGCCGACTCGACCTCCGCCGTGGACAGGCGGTGACCGGAGACGTTGACCACGTCGTCGATGCGCCCGATCACCCAGAAGTAGCCGTCGCGGTCCCTGCGCGCCGCGTCGCCCACGACATAGGTGGTGGGGCCGAACTTCGAGAAGTACGTCTCGACGAACCGCTCGTCCTCCTTGTAGAGCGTCCTGAGCATCGACGGCCAGGGCCGGGTGAGCACCAGCAGGCCCTGCCCCTCGGCCACGGGCCTGCCCTCGCGCTCGTCGACCACGTCGGCGGCCACCCCCGGGAACGGTCGCGTGGCGGAGCCCGGCTTGGTGGCGACGATCCCCGGCAGCGGCGTGATCATGATCGCGCCGGTCTCGGTCTGCCACCAGGTGTCGACGATCGGGCAGCGCTCGCCGCCCACGACGGTGTGGTACCACAGCCAGGCCTTGGGGTTGATCGGCTCCCCGACCGAGCCCAGCAGGCGCAGGCGGCTGAGGTCGAACCGGCGCACGTGCTCGGCGCCCCACTTGATGCACGCGCGGATCGCCGTCGGCGCGGTGTAGAGGATCGTGACCCCGTAGCGCTCGCACAGCTCCCACCAGATGCCGCGGTGCGGGTAGTCGGGAGCGCCCTCCCACATCACCGACGTGGCACCGTTGCACATCGGGCCATAGACGATGTAGGAGTGGCCGGTGACCCAGCCGACGTCGGCAGCGCACCAGTAGACGTCCCGGCCGGGCTTGTGGTCGAACACGTAGCGGTGGGTGGCGCTCACGCCGGTCAGATAGCCGCCGGTCGTGTGCAGGACGCCCTTGGGCTTGGCGGTCGACCCCGACGTGTACAGGACGTACAGCGGGTGCTCGGCCTCCAGCTCCTCCGGCGCGCACTCGGGCGCGGCGGAGGAGCAGATCTCGTGGTACCAGACGTCGCGGCCGTCGCGCATCTCGCAGGGGTCACCGGTGTGGCGCACCACCACGATGTGCTCAAGCGACTCAAGGTCCCCCATCACCGCGTCGACCTGCTGCTTGATCGGCGCGGTGCGGCCCTTGCGCCGCGCCCCGTCGACGGTGACCAGGACCTTGGCCTGCGAGAACTCCATCCGCTCGCGCACCGCATCGGCCGAGAAGCCTCCGAAGACCACGTTGTGCGGGGCGCCGATCCTCGCGCAGGCAAGCATCGCGACGATCACCTCCGGGATCATCGGCAGGTAGATCCCGACCACATCGCCCCGGCCCACGCCCAGAGACTTGAGCGCGTTGGCGAACCGCTGCACGTCCGCCAGCAGGCCCGCGTAGGTCAGGTCGCGCTCCTCCCCCTCCTCCCCCCGCCAGTGGAAGGCCACGCGCTCGCCGTTGCCCGCCAGCACATGGCGGTCCAGGCAGTTGTAGGACGCGTTGATCGTCCCGTCGGTGAACCACTTGTAAAACGGCGGATTGGACTCATCGACGTCGACCGTCGGCTGGCGAAACCACGACAGCTCGCGGGCCTGCTGCATCCACCAGCCCTTCCAGTCGGCCTCCGCTCGCTCATAGACCGACTCATCGGAGAGGTTCGCGTGCTCCGCGAACCGAGCAGGGGGCTCAAACCTCTCGATCTGCAGCATCTCCTCGAGCTGGCGCTCGAGCTCGGTCTCGGCGGTCGATGTGGTGTCTGCCATCTTCGGACCTCTCCTTGAAAGCTCGCTGTGGCCACCTTGGTGGTGGATGGGCGCCGGCGGACGCGCCGGCGCCCATCTCGGCCGCGAATGCGCGGCTGGTCTGCTCGGCTAGTTGTACTGCACCGGGACGGCGCGCCCTATCAGCCCCCGAGCGGGAAGACCGGCAGGACGGTCCTGCCCCATGTCTCGTTGAGGACGATCGCAAACGACGCGTACCACGCCACGGCCGCGGTCACCAGTCCCACGTAGCCACCGAGGTGGATGATCCCGCTGTCGCCGCCGGAGTTGCCGATCCCGAGGATGATGAAGGTCGCCGCCAGCAGCAGGAACACGAGCGCCACCGCGCCCGTCGTGCGAAGCGAGGCAACGAACATGTAGCTGGTGAAGATCCCCCACGCCCACAGGTACAGGCCGAGCGCGCTGTTTACCTCGCCGCCCGGGATCTTGGCGATGTTCAGCTGGACGAGCACGAAGAACGAGATCCAGAAGGCGCCGTAGGACGAGAACGCGCACGCCCCGAACGTGTTGCCGGTCCGAAACTCCCACATCCCGGCCAGCAGCTGGCCGATCCCGCCGTAGGCGAGCGCCAGGCCCAGCACCACGGGAAGCGCCGTGCCGCTGACGAGGTTGGCGTTGATCATGCTCAGCACGAACGTCGTCGTGGCGAAGCCCGTGAGCCCAAGCGGCGCCGGGTTCGCCGGCTTCCAGCTTGACCCGGCGGCGGCCGAGGAGCCGTCGGCCGCCGGCATCGGCGCCCGTTCGGCCACCCGGGGCATGTTGGTTGCTCCCATCTCTCCTCCTGAGTGAGTTGACCAGGACGCCGCGAACGGTCGCCCGCGCCCGGGCGCCGCGCAAGTGCCTATCGGTGAACGGCGCGCTTTTGGGCATGAGCGGCGCCCGGCGCGCGACCAGCGGCAACCGCCGGAGCCGGACGAGCGGCGCCCCGACCTCGCCGCATTGCGCTGGCTCCGCCGTGTGCGCTGGCTCAGCCCCGCCGCTTGCGCTTGCGCCGACTCGCGCTCACCGACCCGGTCGAGCCGGCCGTGCCGCCGTCAACCGGTGCGGCGGCGGCGGGCGCCGGGCGCGAGCGCCGCCGGCCACCGGCCGGCTGACGCGCGCCGGCCGCCGCTGCCCGCTGCGCGCGCAGCTCGGCCGAGGAGGGCCACGGCGCGGCGCGGCCGGTGCTCCACGCGGCGGGCAGCCCGCTTGGCCAGCGCCCTGACATCAGGTAACCAACGGCCAAAAGCCACACGGCCTGAACGACCGGGACCTGCGTGATCTGAAACAGCACAAGCGCGCCGGCGAACATGCCCAGGTAGCCGAGGAACCGCGTCAGCAGCCCCTGGTTCATCGCCTGCAGCGAGACGAGCACGAACGCGATCGCGATCAGGAACGCGCCGAGAAAGCCGGCCAGCTGCAGGACGAGCAGCGCAGACCCGCCCGTCAGCCGAACGGCCTCGTCGTAGGTCTGCGCCCCTGTGGTCGCAAACTGGTGCGCCTTCTCGGTGAGGATCGCCGCGTAGACGACCGCAATGACCGAGTCCAGCAAAGCGCCGACGATCACGAGCGGACGGATCCAGGGACGCACCCGCTCCGGGCTGCGGGCCCTGGCGCTTCGCAGCAGCTCCAGCAGCGTCCAGGCGACCGCGAGCGTGCCGACGCCGCTGATCACCGCCGCGATCAGGTCCCGCGGCGCACGGCGGTTGAACGTGAGGAGGCTCAGCGTCTCCTCGTTGACCGTCGCGTGCGGCCCGGACAGCTGCACCAGCGCCGCGGCCATGATCAGGATGGCCGCGCCGATGGCGACCGCCGCGCGCCTGACACGGGCGCGAGACTCGAAGACGAGGATCTCCTCAGGGCTCATCGGCCGAAGGAATCCTAGTGGCGACCGCGACATCGCGCCGCCGGCGAGCTACCATCTGCTCCATGGAGGGAAGCGGCTTCGGCGGACTGTTCGGCGATCCGGAGGACCTGCAGCGGCGGCTGGGCGAGTTCGCCGAGCAGATGCAGGGCGCGCAGCGGCTCGCCTGGGCCGACAACGCGATCAAGCTCGCGGTGGACCTGACCGTCGCGGCGATGAACCGGGTCAACATCCAGGGGACGACCGAGCAGCAGTCAGAGCAGCTGCGCTCGGTGATGGCCGTGATCTTCCCCGAGGCCGTGACGCTCGTGCGCGAGGCGCGCGAGGGCCTTCAGTAGCCAGCGGCCGCTGCCGGACCCGCCATCGGTCGGAGCGCCAGCCGCTCAGGCGGCGCTCAGCTCGCTGAGAGCGGCGAGCACCTCGTCGTCGTGCGTTGCGGGCTTGACCTTCGGGATGACGTGGGCGACCTTGCCGTCCGGGCCGATGATGTAGGTCGCCCGCTGAACGCCCCAGCACGGCAGATGCTCCCGGCGCTCGTCGGCGAGCAGGGCTGGGAGCTGGCGCGCCGGCCCGATGGCACCCCGCTATCCACGACGAGGGCGCTGCCACGACGCCGCCGCTCCCCGAGGACGAGCTGGGCCTGGCGCACCGGCCGGCGATGGCTGCGCTCATCCGGGAGTCGCAGCCGGCGTGGCTCGTCTGCCGCAAGCTGGACCGGCTCCGCGCCATGACCCATCGGGTTCTCGCCGCGGTAAGCCGAGCCGATGCGGCCTTGACTCCAGCCCACCACAGGCCGGAGAAGCTAGCGAGAGCAGACGGAGGTCTGCCGGGGTGGGCCTCGGGCCGGGGCCCGGACCCGGAGCTAGAGTTGGGGTCGTGACGAACCGCGAGAAGCTCCATCAGCTCGTTGACGAGTTGACAGATGCCGAGGCCGAGGCCGCCCTCGCTCGGCTGCTGCGGGAGCGCGAGGCCGTCGAGCAGAGGGCAGCCGCTGAGGAAGGGCCGACGGCCGAGGACGCCTGGGCACTCGCAAACGCGCATGAGGCGGTGCGCGAGGAGCCTTGGTAGGTCGCGGCGAGGTCCGCTGGCTGGAGGTGGAGGACGAAGGGCGCAGACCGGTGCTCGTGCTCACTCGGGATGAGGCTCTACCGCGACTGCGCAACGTCGTCGTCGCGCTCGTCACCCGGACAATCCGCGGGCTGGATACCGAGGTCGAACTCGGGCCAGCCGATGGCATGCCGGTCGAGTGCGCCGTCAGCCTAGACAACCTGCGGACCGTCCCGCGCGCTCTGCTCACCGAGCCCATCACGCGCCTGGGCTCTGTGAAGATGGCGGCCGTCTGTCGAGCGTTGGCGCGTTCGGCGGGATGCTGAGCAGTCGCGGATGATTCGGCGGCGCTAAATGCGGCTTGCTCAACCGGCCGACGTTGAGGCGCTCGGCTCCCTCGCCGCGGCTCACGGGCAGGACCACGTGGCTTCGCCGTCGCTCCACGCCAAGCTTGGCTTCGTCGAGGTGGCGCGGGACTTCTCGTACCCAAGCGTCTCGTTTGACGGCGGGGTTGGGATCCTTGGCCGGGCACGCCGGCCACAGAGAGAACGTCTGCGAGCACCTCACCCGCAGCCGTCAGGCGGGAGCGGCGTCGTCCAGCAGGGCGGCCAGCCGATGATGAGTGGGTGCTGCTCCGTCGACGCGGGAGACGCCGGATTCGAGCCGCTCAGGCGGCGCTCAGCTCGCTGAGAGCGGCGAGCACCTCGTCGTCGTGGGTTGCGGGCTTGACCTTCGGGATGACGTGGGCGACCTTGCCGTCCGGGCCGATGATGTAGGTCGCCCGCTGAACGCCCCAGTACGTCTTGCCGTACATCGACTTCTGCACCCATACGCCGTAGGCCTCCGAGACCCGGTGGTCCTCGTCGGCCAGCAGCGTGAACCCCAGCCCGTGCTTTGCATGAAAGCGGGCGACCGCTGCAACCGGGTCCGGCGAGACGCCGAGCACCCGAACGCCGACTTTCGCGTAGTCAGCGCGATGGTCACGCACGCCGCACGCCTGGGTGGTGCAGCCGGGCGTGTCCGCCTTGGGGTAGAAGTAGAGGACGACGGTCTGCCCGCGCAGATCCGAGAGCGTGACCTCGTTGCCCTCCTGGTCGGGGAGCGTGAAGTCGGGCGCTGGTTGTCCCGGGGCGATCACGGCCGGGGATGGTAGCCGCCGCTCGGGCCGCGCGCGCAGGCGCCCGACGCCGTCGGGATGGGCGGCGGGCAACCGACCGCCCACCGGGGCCGGGTGGCTACCTCAGCAGACGGGAGAGGCGGCGATCCTTGAGCACCCGTCCGCCGGTCTGGCAGTCCGGGCAGTAGCACATCACGTACTCCTCGTAGTAGACCGCCTGCAGCCTTGCCCCGCAGCGCGGACACGGCTCCCCCTCTCGCCGGTGCACCCGCAGCGGCATCGGCAGCTTGTCTGGTATCGGCAGCACCAGGTGCTGCTCGTAGTGGGAGATCGCGCGCCCCAGCTCGGACACGATGCAATCGCGCAGCGCGTCGCACTGCGCGTCGGAGAGCTCAGAGCCGCGCTGAAACGGCGAGCGGCGCGCCGCGTGCAGGATCTCGTCAACCCAGGAGCGGCCGATGCCCGCGATGACCCTCTGGTCTCGCAGCACTGAGTGCAGCGGGCGGGGCTCGCGCAGCAGCGGCCGCAGCGGCGGCGGATCAGGCCACGCCTCCGGGCCCAGCGCGGCGAGCGTCTCGTCCGCACCCAGCTCCTCGCAGCGCATGAGCTTCACCCAGGCCGACTGCCGGGTGCCGAACTCCCGCAGGCGAAGCTCGCGCCCGTCGTCGAGGCGGACAAGCAGGCGGGAGCTGCGATCCCGCGGCGATGCGCGCGTGTCGAACAGCTGCAGTCTGCCGGCCGACATGAGGTGGATCAGCAGCGCCAGATCGCCCTCGACCTCGACGATCAGCAGCTTGCCGCGCCGGCGCGCGCCGAGGGCGGTGCGCCCCTCAAGCGCCGACAGCGGCGGGTTGTGCGTTCGCAGGGCGTTGATCCCCGGCGCCAGAGCCGACTGGATCCGCGCGCCCGCGATCGCCCCGCCGATCAGTCGCGCGGTGATCTCCACCTCAGGCAGCTCGGGCACGAGCTGCGAGCCTACCGGGCAGAGGACCGCGGGCGGGCGCGTGGCGAAATCCGGCGCTGGCCGTGAATCCGGCGCTGGCCGCGACCTCAAGACCCGGGGGCAGGCCGCGCCCTCAAGGCCCGGGCGCAGGCCATGCACTCAACGCCCTGAGGCAGGCCGCGCCCTCAAGGCCCGGGCGCAGGCCATGCACTCAACGCCCGGGCGCGGGCCGCGCCCCAAGACTTACGCAGCGGTGACCGATTGTTCACACCGCTTCAGGCCCGCTTTACCGATCATCCCGACACTGGCTGCATGAGCGATCTGCTTGCGATATTCGGACCCACGGACAGCGACGAGAAGCTGATCGGTGAGATCGAGCGACTCAGGCCGAGCCGAGTCACCGTCCTGATCGAGGACGTCGGCGCCGACTGGGCACAGGACGAGACGCCGGCTGGCAGGCGCCTGCGCGAACGGCTCGCGGCGCTCCTGTCCGCGATCGAGCGCCGCACGGGTGCCACCGTGACCGGCCTGGCGGGCTCCAGGGCGCAGCTCGCCGGCTGGCGCTTTGACCGCGAGGTCTCCGGGCAGCGCCCCGTGCCCGTCTGAAAGCCGCGCCCGGCCCTGGCGCGCGAAGCTCGTGTGGCACGCGGGGCACATGGCGGTCGGGATCCCGCCGAACGCGCGCCGGCCCTGACCGCCTGCACTACGCTGGGCCCGCATGGCGCCGGTGCTCGCAGACGACGACATCGTCGAAACCCCTGAGCAGGGCGCCCGCAACGCCCGCGAGCCGCTCCTGGTCATCGAGCCGCTGCGCCGGTTCCTGCGCTCGGCGGGGCTTGAGGCAACGGAAGCGCTGAGCGCCCATCCGATCGGCGACGGCCACTCGAACGTGACCTTCCTGCTGTCCACGGGCGTCGTGCTCCGGCGCCCGCCGCGCGGACCGCTGCCACCCAGCGCGCACGACGTCCTGCGTGAGGCGCGCGTGCTGCGCGCGCTGGCGCAAACGCCAGTTCCGGTTCCCCGGGTGCTCGCCGTCTGCGATGACCCGTCGGTGATCGGCGCGCCCTTCTACATCATGCAGCGGGTCGATGGCACGGTCATCACCGACCGGCTGCCCGCGGCGCTCGACACCCCGGCGCAGCGCGAGCGGATCGCGCAGGAGCTGATCGACGCGCTGGTCACGATCCACGCCGCCGACTGGAGCGCGCTCGGGCTGGGCGCCATCGGGCGTCCGGAGGGGTATCTGCAGCGCCAGCTCCGGCGCTTTGAGGGACTGTGGCAGCACAACCGCACCCGCCAGCTGCCGGAGGTTGAGATCGTCGGGCGATGGCTGGCAGAGCACCTGCCGCGGTCGCCGGCGCCGGCGATCGTCCACGGCGACTACCGCCTGGGCAACACGATCTTCGATGCCTCCGCGCCCGCACGGTTGCTGGCCGTGCTGGACTGGGAGATGGCCACGATCGGCGATCCGCTCGCCGACGTCGGCTACCTCGTGGCCCAGTGGGTGCAGGCCGGCGACGAGCCCAGCCGCTTCAGGCTCAGCCCAGTCACCGCGCTCGCCGGGTTCCCGACCCGGACCGAGCTCGTGGAGCTCTACGAGCGCCGCTCCGGCCGGACTGTCGCCCACCTCGACTGGTACGCGGCGCTGGCGCTGTGGAAGGCGGTCGTGTTCATGGAGGGCAACTACCGCCGTGCGATCTCGGGCGCCACCGACGACCCCTACCTGCGCGCGTTCGGCGAGGGCGTCGTGGAGCTGGCGCGACGCGCGCTGAAGGTGACGCGTGAGGGGATCCGAGCGTGAGGGGATCTGAGCGTGAGGGGATCTGAGCGTGAGGGATCTGAGGGACCGCGGCGCGCAGCGCGGCCCTCCGGCGCGCCGCCGGCCAGGAGGCCGAGATGCTGAGCGGCCTGCTGCTTGACTGGGGCGGCGTTCTGACCACCAGCGTGCTCGATGCGCTGCGCTCGTTCTGCGCGCGCGAGGGGCTTGAGGAGGACGCGGTCACGCGTCGCTTCCGTGACGACCCGCACAGCCGCCAGCTGCTCGTGGCGCTTGAGACCGGCGCGCTGGCCGAGAGCGAGTTCGAGCTTCGCTTCGCGGAGGTCCTCGGGGTGGCGCCGGCGGGTCTGATCGAGCGGATGTTCGCCGACAGCCGGCCGGATGAGGAGATGCTCGCGGCGGTCGCATCGGCCCGCGCGGCCGGCGTGCGCACCGGCCTGGTGTCCAACTCCTGGGGGGCGGGGCGCTACGACCGGGAGATGCTCGCGCGGCTGTTCGACGGGGTGGTGATCTCAGGCGAGGTCGGGGTGCGAAAGCCCCAGCCGCGCATCTACGAGCTCGCCGCCGCGGCCGTGGGACTTGGGCCGCAAGACTGCGTGTTCGTCGACGACCTGCGCGTCAACGTGGAGGGGGCACGCGCGCTGGGGATGGCAGCGGTGCATCACCGAAGCGCCACCGAGACGATCGCGACGCTCGAGGCCCTCCTGGGGCGTGCCCTGCGATGAGGCCGGCGCGGGGCTGCTGCCGCTTCGACGGGCTCTGCGCCGCTGGACGACGTGTACCGCTGGACGACGCGCGCCGCTGAACCGCGCGCGCCGCTGGACGACGGAGCAGGCCGATCGGCGGGCCGGGCTCGCCGGCTGCCCGCACAGCTGACCGGACACGCCACACAGCTGGCCGGACACGCCACACAGCTGACCGGACACGCCACGATCAACGCGCGGCGCGCCCGGCCAGATGCGCGCTCACGGAACCAGAGACAGCCTGTCCGAGCAGACCGTGTGGATGCCGTCGCCTGAATGGCAGCTCATCACGCCGGTTCCGTGAAACCCGCGGAACGCGCCCGTGCCACCGGACACCCGCATCCTGCCTGTCCAGGTCGTGGCGTAGAAGTCAAGGCCCGTCTGCTCAGGCGTCAGCTCGTATGTCCCGTACAGCGTGCCGGAGCGCAGGTAAAGCACGTACCTGGCCATCGTGTTGCCGCTGACCGGGACCGTGAACGAGTCGCTCTGGATGCCCTTGCCGAGCATCGCGCCACACCGGAGCGGCCCATACTCGACCCCGCTCACCACCGGGGCGAGCACGCCCGTCTGACCCGGCGCGACGGCGATCGCGGTGCTCGCCTGACAGCGCACGCGAGTGCGCGCCGCCGGACTTGCCGCACTGGCCGCCACCGGCGCCGCCACCACAAGCGCCGCGCCCGCGCCGGCCGCGATGCCCCTGAGAGCCCTCTGAAGCCTCACTGCCACCTCCGATCTCCTCGTGGACAAAACCTCGCCGCCCGCGCTCGCCGGGCGGCGCACGCCCGGGCGCGGCCCTCGCAGGGCCGAGCCCGGGCGCCGCTCTGGTGAAGCCGCAGTCAGTGGATCCGATCCGCGGCGCGCTCGTCCGCCGCCCTGATGTTCGCGGGCAGCGGCACGAAGTCCAGCGCCGGGCCAAAGGCCTGCCCCGGGCCGAGCGCGTAGCGCACGAACGAACGCAGCAGCGCCCCGTTGCCGAGCGGGTCGGTCGGCTGCAGGATGCAGTAGGTGAAGGTCGAGATCGGGTAGGCGATCCGCGCGCGCCGCGGCGGGTCGACGATGTGGATTTCACCGTTCGCTGCCTCGTGACCGACCGACGCCGCGTTGGCGATGTTGCGCAGGTTCGGCACCTCGAAGTTGCCGGCCTGGTTTTGAATGGCCGCAGCCGGCAGGCGATGGGCGATCAGGTAGGAGACGGCGATGTACGCGATCCCGCCCCGCGTCTGCTGCAGGACCGTGACCATGCCTCCGTTGCCCTGACCTCCCGGACCCGTCGGGAACGCGGGCTTCGTTGCCCTTCCGACCTGGCGCTTGAACTGCGGGCTGACATCGGATAGGTAGTCGGTGAACGCGTATGAGTCACCCGAGCCGTCGGCGCGATGGATCGGGGTGATCGTGAGGTTGGGGAAGCGCTCCCCGCGGTTGAGCCGGGTGATCGCCGGGTTGTCCCAGTTGGTTATCTGCCCCAGGTAGATCCTCGCAAGCACCGGGCCGGTGAGCCTCAGGTGCCGGATTCCCGGGACGTTCCAGCTCACACCGGTGGCCGTGAGCGCCCACGGGATCTGAAAGCACCCGTTGCACGGCGTGGTGGAGGCCGACAGCGGCGCGTCAGAGCCGCCGAAGTCCACCAGGCCGGCCGCGATGTCCTTCAAGCCGGCACCTGACCCGACCGGCTGATAGGTGGGCTGCGGGTTGCCAGTCGACTGCGCCCATGCAGCGGCCCACTCGGCCTCGATCGGCGCCACCAGCGTGGAGCCGGCGCCCGAGAGAGCGGCCGCCGCGGCCGCAGCGGTGGAGGCGGACGCGATCAGTGCGCCCGCGAGCGCCAGCGCGCCCGCGAAGGTGGCCAATCTCTTGGTGAGCAAGGCTGACTTCCTTTCGATCGGTGATCCATGCACCGGTCACCCGGTGCTCGATGCCTGCACGGGACGCCCCGGCAGGGACGCGGCCGTGGCAGGCGCGCAGCAGCATCGCCGTCGCGCGGATTTCACCTGTTACGAAGGTGTAACTCCGTGGAGTAATTGCGGTGAACGCGCCGGTTCACCGTGCGGCCGCGCAAGCCGCCTCGGCTAGGCTCCCCGCCCGTGCGCGGCTCAGCGAAAGCATCGACGCGCCGCCGGTGGGCAGGTGGCGGCGACAGCGCCGGGGACCGGATGCTTTACGCGGCGTGCGCCCTGGCGGGCCTGAGCGCGCTCGCGCTGGTCGCCGAGATCGTGCGCGAGCTGGTGCGTGGCGCCGCTCCGGCAATCTCACGCTACGGGCTGGCCTTCGTGCTGCACTCGCGCTGGGCGCCGAACTTCGGGCGCTTCGGCGGAGCGCAGGCGCTCTACGGCACCGGGATGACCTCGGCGATCGCCCTGGCGCTGGCGGCGCCCATCGGGCTCGCGATCGGCCTTTACCTGGCCGTGCTCGCTCCCTCAGGCGTGCGGGCGGTGGTCGGGCCGCTGGTGGAGCTGCTGGCGGCGATCCCAAGCGTGATCGTCGGCTTCTGGGGCGTGGACGTGCTCGCGCCGTTCGTGGCCCACCACCTGGAGGGGCCCCTGCACGCCGCGCTCGGTGGCATCCCGCTCTTCGGAGCCCCGCAGACGACCGGCCTGAGCGTGTTCACCGCAGGGTTGACGCTGGCGTTGATGGTGGTCCCGATCGTCGCCGCGCTGAGCCGCGACCTGTTTGCGACGGTGCCGCGCGAGCTGACCGACGGCGCCGCCGCGCTTGGAGCGACACGCTGGGAGGTGATCCGCGGGGTTGTGCTGCCCGCAACCGCGTCCGGCCTGGCGGCGGCGATCGTGCTGGGACTGGGGCGAGCGCTCGGAGAGGCGATCGCGGTGCTGCAGGTCATCGGCGACGGCGAGGGGATCCACGCTTCGCTGTTTCTGCCCGGCAACGCGCTGGCGCCGCGGATCGCTCAGGAGTTCATCTCGCCGGTCGGCAACGAGATCCCCGCGCTGTTCTACCTCGGGCTGATCCTGCTCGCGATCGAGCTCTCGATCAGCCTCATCGCGCGCTGGATCGGACGGCGGTTCGACGTCACCAGGGCGCTGTCCACGTGAGCGCTCGCGCCGCCAGCCTGGCCGGCCGCCGTCCCCGCGGCGACCAGGGCCGCCGAACCACGGGCACGCCGCTGCGCCCGGCCGGCAACCTGCGCCGGCGCGCTGCGATCAGCCGGGCCGCCGAGCTGGCGATGGCGTCAGCGGCGGCGCTGGCGGTCGCGCTGCTGGTCGACGTCGTCGCCACGGTGGTTGCGAACGGCGCCCCGGCCATCAGCCTCGCCTTCCTCACGCAGCCGTCGCGCGGGCTCGCCGGGGGCGGAATCGCCAACGCGCTGGTCGGCAGCGCCGTGATGGTCGCGCTCGCGGCCGCGATCGCGATCCCATTGGGCGTCCTGATCGGCCTGCTGCTCAGCGAGGTCGCCCCGGGCTCGCGCCTGGCCAGTGCGCTGGAGCTCGTGCTCGACATGCTGCAGGGCCTGCCCACGGTGCTGGTCGGCGTGTTCGTGTTCGGACTGATCGTGACCGCCGAGCACAAGGAGACGGGCCTGGCAGGCGCTGTCGCGCTGTCGATCATCATGCTGCCGCTGATCGCGCGCTCGAGCCAGCAGGTGCTGGCGCTCGTCCCGGGAACGCTGCGCGAGGCCGCGGACGCCTTGGGCGTGGATCGCTGGAGAGCAGTGCTGGGCGTCACGCTTCCCGCGGCCGCGGGCGGGATCGCGACCGGCGCGCTGCTGGCGATCGCCCGCGCGGCGGGCGAGACCGCTCCGCTGCTTTTGGTCGACGGGCTCTATGACCCAGCGGCTTTCCAGCTTGACCCGATCGCTCACGGGGTTCCCAGCGTTCCGATGTTCATCTACACCACCTACGACCTCCCCGCGCCGTCGGCGCTGTCGCTCGCGTGGGGCGCGGCGCTGGTGCTGCTGAGCGGCGTCTTGGTCGCGAACATCGGGGCGCGCATCCTGCTGGCGCGCTCGCGCAGGCGGATGGGGCTGTGACCGCCTCGGTCAACGATGCGATGGGCGGCGCCGGCGACCTGCCGGCCCTCGGGGTCGCACCGCGCCACCGGCTGCGCCTGGAGCCGGCTGAGCCGGACCGTGAGGCCAGAGGCGAGCCGCTGCCGCCGGCGGTGTTCGAGATCCGCGACATGGCGGTGCACTACGGCTCGGCGCAGGCGCTCGCGGAGACGACGCTGGACATCCACGCCAACACGGTCACGGCGGTGATCGGCCCTTCTGGGTGCGGCAAGTCGACCTTCCTGCGCAGCCTCAACCGGATGAACGACTCGATCCCGGGGTTCCGTCTCTCAGGCCAGGTCCTCTACCGCGGCCACGACCTGTACGCGCCGGCGACCAGCCGGGTGGAGGTGCGCCGCCGGATCGGGATGGTCTTCCAGAAGCCCAACCCGTTCCCCAAGTCGATCTACGACAACGTCGCCTGGGCGCCGCGGAACCTAGGCATGCGGACTGGGCTCGACGACCGCGTCAGGCACGCGCTGGAGCAGGCCGCTCTCTGGGACGAGGTCAAGGATCGCCTGCGCGAGAGCGCGCTGAGGCTGTCCGGAGGCCAGCAGCAGCGACTGTGCATAGCGCGCGCGATCGCGATCGAGCCTGACGTGCTGCTTCTCGACGAGCCCGCCTCCGCCCTGGATCCGCTCGCGACCGCGTCGATCGAGCAGCTGATCCGCGCGCTCAGGCACCGCTTCACGATCGTGGTCGTGACCCACAACATGCAGCAGGCCGCGCGGGTGGCCGACCGCACGGCGTTCTTCGGCCTGGAGGCCGTCGACGGTCGGCGAGCGGGCACGCTGATCGAGTATGCGCCCACGCGCACGCTGTTCACCAACCCCGCCGACCCGCGCACCCGCGACTACGTCAGCGGACGCTTTGGGTGAGGCTCCGCGCGCCGTCGGAGCAGCGAGGCGGGGCCTACCCGCCCGGCATTGACGAGCCGCCCGGCATGGCGGAGGCGTCGCCGGCGCTCGATGCGCGGCGCCAGGAGTCAAGCCTGACCTCGCTCAGCAACCGGCTCCCGCACTGCCAGCAGTAGGTCGCCCCGCTTGAGTGCGGCGCGCCGCAGGAAGGGCATTCCCCGGCGGTCGCGCTCTCCTGGAGGCGCAGGATCCGATCAAGCTCGGCCAGCTCCGCATCGGCGCTCTGAAGGACCGCCGCGCGCTCGAGCAGAAGGTCGATCCGGATCCGGTTGCGAATCGCCATCTCGTAGGCGAGCCCGCCAAGATCGAACTGCAGATCGATCACCCGCGCCTGCAGCTGCTCACGCCGGCGGCGAAGGTCCACGGACGCCTCCCGGGCATCACGTGACCCGCCTGAGACCAGCGGCGGCGCGGCGCCCTGCGAGGCGACGCGGCGCCTTCCCAGCCGGTGCCTCAGCCCAGACGCGATCGCCACCGCTCGCGTCCCGGTGCTCGTGGCCGCGCCGCGGCCGAGCACCGCAACGGTGACGGCGCGCGGCTCATGGGCCGAAGTAGTTGCCGGTGAAATGGCCGTTCTGGCAGCCGGCGGTTCCCGACGCGCACGATTGGCCGGTCGAGACCGTGGCGTTGGACTGCCCGGCGCCACCGCCGAGCACGCTTGATGCGGCCGACTGCGCCCGCTGGACCGCCTTGGCCGTGGGCTTTGGCACGGAGGCCGGCGTCGACCGCCCCTGATGCGCGGCGCCGGAGCGACGATGCGACCGAGCCCGCCCGTGCGTCGCCGAGGACCCGGACGCCGGCTGCGAGGCGGATGATCCACTCGCGGCAGTCGAGTCGGTGGAGCCGGCGCCCGCGCCGGCGCCGGCGAGGTCGATCACCTCTGGTCGGCCTGTGCCGGCGACGATCGCTGCGCCGTGGCTTGCAAGCCGCCCGATCTCCACTCCCACGCCCATGGCGAGCACGAGCGTCGCGATCCCCGCGATCACCGCGGCCGAGGAGGGCCCCCGTGAACGGATCGGCGCAGCGCCGGCCGCTGGCTGGTGGAGCCCCGCGCGCGGCGACGGCGGGGGCGAGGGCGACAGCGCCGTGCCGCGTCGCTGGCCACACTCCAGGCAGTAGCGCTGGTCGGTGGCGAGCGGCGAGCCACAGCCCGAGCACCGTCCCTCGACCGCCACGGTCAGCGCATCCAGAGCGCCGGGCGCCTCCGCGCCTCGCGGCCGAGTGTCGCGGGGGCGATCGCGTGCGAGGTCCGGGCCGGCCTGCGCGGTCCGCATGACGACGCCGTCGCTGCCTGTGACCGGCACGCGGTCGCCGTGCGGGCCGGCTCCGTGAACGCGATCGCCGTGTGCGTCGGTGACCCCCATGGCGGCGGCGACGATAACCGCCATGCTGGCGGGGGTTGTGAAGGCGCTGTGACCGTCGGCCACGAGATCGTCACAGGTGCGCGGGCTCGTGCGGTCAGACTGCGCGCCGGACGAGCATGAGCGACCCGACGATCAGCGCCCGCTGCGACGCCTGCGAAGCAGAGCTGGCGGCAGAAGCCCGCTACTGCGCTCGCTGCGGCGAGCCGACGCTCCGCGAGCGACCCTGGTATGCGCATCCCGTGGCGGCGATCGTCGCGCTGACGGTCATGGTCGCCTTCGGCGCCGCGATCGGGGCGACGATCGGTGGCTCGCGACCGATCACGCTCGCGGGGGCGCCGCTGGTGCTCGAGCGCTCCGCAGCTCACGCGGCGAGCCGGACGGACGCGTCGCGTCCGGGCTCGACGCCGGGCCGCAGCGACCAGCACGGTGCAACGGGAAGCTCCGCTCCCGGCGGCCAGCCCACCGCCGGGAGCGCGAGCGGGTCATCCGCGGGCGCAGGCTCCGCCGGCGCGGGCGGGTCATCGGCCGGCGGCGGCTCGAGCGGCGCGGGCGGATCATCGGCGGGCGCAAGCTCAAGCGGCGAAGGCGGGTCATCTGCGGGCGCAAGCTCAAGCGGCGCAGGCGGATCGTCCGCGGCGGGCGGCACGAGCCCGGGCGGCTCCTCGACCGCGACCGCTGGAGGCAGCACGCCGCCGGGCGGCCATGACGGGCTTCCGCCGATCCGCCACGTGTTCCTGGTGGTGCTCGGCGATCAGGGGTTCTCGCAGACGTTCGGGTCGGCGGACCGCTACCTGGCCGACGCGCTGCCCAGGCAGGGCGAGCTGATCGACAACTACTACGCGGTCGCGGGCGGGGAGCTGGCAAACGAGATCGCGCTCATCAGCGGCCAGGGGCCGACGCCCCAGACGCAGGCCGGCTGCCCGGTGTTCACCCGCATCGAGCCCGCGAGCGCCGGCGCGGATGGGCAGATCATCGGCCAGGGGTGCGTCTATCCGCCGGTCGCGCAGACGCTCGCCGGGCAGATCGAAGCCGCGCATCTGAGCTGGCGCGCGTACGTGCAGGGGCAGGCGGGCGCGGCCAGCGGGCCGCAGGCCTGCCGCCACCCCCGCCTGGGTGCCGCCGACGGCGACCAGGCGCCGTCGGCGGGCGACCCCTACGTCACCTGGCGCAACCCGTTCGTGTACTTCTCCTCGCTGATCGAGGCGCGCAGCTGCACGCGGCGTGACGTCGACCTCTCCCGTCTGCCCAGGGACCTGGCATCGGCCTCGACGACGCCCAACCTCGCCTACATCGCGCCCGATCCCTGCGACGACGGCGACCCGCAGCCGTGCCGCGCGGGCGCGGTCGCCGGCATAAGGCCGCTTGACCGCTTCCTGCGCAACCTGGTGGCCGAGCTCGAGCGCTCACCGGCCTACCGAGACGGAGGACTGATCGCGATCACCTTCGACGAGGCACAGCAGAGCGGCGCGGATGCCGACGCAAGCGCCTGCTGCGAGCGCCCGGTGTACCCGAACCTGCCCGCGGGCGCGGCGGGGACGGGCGGGACCTCCACCGCGGGGACGGGCGGGACCTCCGCCGCGGGCACGATCCCCACCGCGAGCACGTCAGCCACGACGGGCGCGCCGACCGGCCCCGGCTCGCCGACCACGACGGACACGTCCACAGCCACGAGCTCGCCGAGCAGGACGAACCCGTCCACCAGCCCCGCGACGCCGGCCACGACCGGCGTGCAGACGAGCGCCGGCGCGTCCGCCGGCCCGGGCGCGCCGGCCCCAACCGGCGCGTCCACCACGACAGCCGGATCGACCGGCACCGGCACATCTAGCTCCGCGACGACCGCTCCGCCGGCCGCCCCGCCCTCGCTGGGCGCCCGCCAGAGCTCTCCCAGCGGCGGCGGCGGGCGCGTGGGCCTGCTTTTGATCTCGCCCTGGATCAAGCCCGGGACGATCGACGCGATCGACTACGCCAACCACTTCTCGCTACTTGCCGCGCTGGAGGATCTGTTCGGGCTGCCGCGCCTCGGCTATGCCCGCCGGGCCGGCCCGCCCGCCTTCAGCGCCACCACGTTCAACGGCGCCGGCCCGCGGACCGGCGAGGTGAGACGGGGCGTCAGGCGCGCGAGCCGCGTCCGTACATGAGCCGCATCGCGCGCCGCAGCAGGCGGGTGCGCCGCGCGCTGTAGGGGAACATGAACGGGTCGCGCTTGGGGGTCACGCGGGCGATCATCAGCGACTGGGTGCGCGTGTACTTGCGGATGCCGTCGGCGCCGTGGCGCGTGCCAAGCCCCGATGACTTCCAGCCGCCCATCGGCAGGTTCAGGGCGCCGTAGTTCATCTGGGCGTCGTTGACGCACACCGTGCCGGCCTGGATGCGCCGGGCCAGCTCCTCCCCCCGGCGCACGTCCCTCGTCCAGACGCTCGCCTGAAGCCCATAGGGCGAGTCGTTTGCGAGCCTCACGGCCTCCTCGGCGCTGGAGACCCGCATGATCGGCAGCGTCGGCCCGAACGTCTCCTCGCGCATGCATCGCATCGAGTGGTCGACGTCGACCAGCACCGTGGGCTCAAAGAAGCGCCCCCGCCCCTCGTGCGCGTGGCCGCCGGTCAGCACGCGCGCGCCCCGGGCGACGGCATCCCGGACGTGCTCGTCGACGATTCGCAGCTGCGGCGGGAAGATCACCGCGCCCAGCTCGACCGTTCCCTCGCCGCGCGGCTCCCCCTGGCGCAGGCCGCGGACGATCGCCGTCACGCGCTCGACGAACTCGTCGTAGACCGGAGCCTCCACGTAGCATCGCTCCACCGAGATGCAGACCTGGCCGGCGTTGTTCATCGCGTAGAAGGCGGCGGCGTTGGCGGCGCGATCGAGGTCCGCGTCGGCGCAGACGATCATCGGGTCCTTGCCGCCCAGCTCCAGATAGCAGGGGATGAAAGCCTCGGCGGCCGCGCGCAGCACCCTGCGCCCGGTGGCGGTCGAGCCCGTGAACATCACGCAGTCGACGTGGGAGATCAGCGCCTCGCCGGTGCTGCCATCGCCGGTGGCGACCTGGAAGACGTCTTCGGGGATGCCGCACTCGCCCAGCATCTCGGCCATCAAAAGCGAGCTCAGCGGCGTCACCTCGCTGGGCTTGAGGATCACGCTGTTGCCCGCCATCAGCGCCGGGATGCAGTCCCCGAAGGAGTTGGCGATCGGGTAGTTCCACGGCCCGATCACTCCCACCACCCCCAAGGGCACGCGGCGCACGACCAGCCGCCGGCCGACGAGCGGGGGCGTGCGCCAGGAAGGGACTCGCTCGTCCGCCAGATACGATGCCGCGTGCGCAGCCCAGAAGCCCAGCGCCGCGACGGTGTAGCCGAGGTCCGCCAGCTGCGCGTCCTCATGGGTCTTGCCGGTCTCGGCCACGACCTGAGCGATCACCCGCTGCGCGTTGTCCATCATCCACCGCTGCGCGCGGCGCATGACGCGGGCGCGGCCCTCGAAGCCGATCGCCTCCCACTGCGGCTGCGCGCGGCGAGCACGGATGCCCAGCTGGGCGACCTGCTCGCGATCCAGCAGAGGCACCGCCCCGACGCGCTCGCCGGTGGCGGGGTTGTCGACCTCGATCTCGCGCACGTCCGCCGACTGCACGCTCACCGATCGACCGGCTCAGGCCGGCTCCGCCTCGCCTGAGCCAAACGGTGGGTCAAGCCGGATCGACTCGATCCGCGGCGGATCAAGCGGACGGTCGTTGGCGCCGGTGGGAACCGCCTCGATCCGGTCGACCGCCTCCATGCCGGCGCTCACGCGGCCGAACACGGTGTGCTTTCCGTCCAGCCAGGGGGCGCTCTGCGCGGTGACGATGAAGAACTGCGAGCCGTTTGTGTTCGGACCCGCGTTGGCCATCGCCAGCGCGCCGCGCACGACGCGGTGCTCGTTGGGCTCGTCGTCGAACCGGTAGCCCGGGCCACCGGTGCCGGTCCCCAGCGGGCAGCCGCCCTGGATCATGAAGTCGCGGATCACGCGGTGAAAGACGATGCCGTCGTAGAAGCCGTCGGCCGCGAGCCTGCGGAAGTTCTCCACCGTCCTGGGGGCGTCCTCGTCAAACAGCTCAAGCTCGATCGCGCCCATCGTCGTGTTCATCGTCGCTGTGCTCATGTGCTGACAGTACTCGGATCCGGCGGCCGCGGGGCGCCTGCCGCGGCGGCTCGGGATGCCGGAGCGCCGGGCGCCGGACCGCAGCAGCTCGGGATGCCGGAGCGCCGGGCGCCGGACCGCAGCAGCTCGGGATGCCGGAGTGCAGGGTGAGCCGCCAGCAGGGCGGCGGCCGCCGGCAGCCGGGGCGGTCGCCGGCACGGCCGGCACGGCGCCAGCGGCCGGGGCGGGCCGGCCCTCTCTCTGCGGACGGGCCCGCCCCACGGCGGCCGCCGCTACTGGACCTGGAAGGCGTCGATTGCCGAGGTCACCGACACGGACGGCGCGGCCGGCTGGGTCTGCACCCCGGACAGCGGCGCCACCGAGCTCGTGCAGCTGACAGAGCCGGTGCCCGACTGGCCCGCCTCCTGCAGCGGGATCGACGCGATCGACGACTGGCCGGCCACGCCGGTGGTGTCGATCGTCACAGATCGCGTCTCGGTGTTGGAGCCGACCGTGAGCTTGCAGGTGACCGTCACATGCTGGCTGGTCGTCACGCCGCTGGCCGGCGTCACGGTCGCAGTCGGGTTGGCGAACGCCAAATACGAGGACCCGGTGGGCAGCGCGACGCTCGTCACGGTCACAGCGGTCGCGCCGACCTCCGAGGCGGTGTTGTCGGTGGTGCCGTACTGCTGGGGCAGGGTCTGGTTGCAGGTCACATGGCCGGCGCGATCGATCGCGCCGATCGCGCTGCCCGCCGCGCAGGTGCCGTTGACCCTGACCTGCAGCTGGCTGGTGTTGGCGCGCACGATCCCCACAGAGCTGGGCCTGATCTTGCGGTAGGTGACCGCCTGGTTTTGGATCTGCGCGGTGCCGACGCTGTTGGGCGGCAGCTGCGTGGCAGCCCAGCCCACGCCCGCAAGCGAGAGAAATAGGGCGACGGTCGAGATCGCGACCGCGGGTGACGGCCGGCGGGCAAGGAGCGACTTGAAGCGCATGTTGACCCTCCATTTCTAAAAAGCGGGCCGGCGGCCCGGTGGACTGACGGAAGGCCGGGCGGGCAGGCCCGGCGTGCGCGGCCGAGGGGGATCCCGGCCGCACGCTCGCAAAGCATCAACACCGCCGCGCCCCGTGAAGTCGCGGCGCGCGTCGGGCGGGGCCGCTCAGCGCCCGGCGCGGGCCCCCACCGCGGGCTCCCCTGCACGCCCACCGCGGGCCCCGCCGCGCGCCCCATGGTGGGCTCAGCCGCGCGCCCCCGCCGTGGCTCAGCCCCGCGCGATCTCCAGCGCCAGCTCGTGCCCGCGCACGCGGGTTCCCGCCGTCCGCTCCACGACGCGCTGCGCCTCGCTTGCGGGAACCTCGGCGAACGCGAAGCGCTCGAGCACGCGCACGTTGCGCACAGCCTCGCCGTCGAGCGCCGCCGCGGAGGTGATCGCATGGATGATGTCCGACGGCTCCAGGCCCGCGGCTCGCCCGCCGGACAGGATCAGCTTGCTGAAGCGACCGTCCCAGCGGCCGCCGTTGGCGACCGCGCGCGGCTTGGAGTGGCGGCGCGGCGGCGCCTTGACGGGCGTGGGCGCCACCCGCGCATCCTTGACCCACGGCGACAGCCGCACCCCGGCGTGGCGCTCGATCGCCTGCACCTCGCGCGCCTGGCGCGGCTCATACAGCGTGATCGCGCGGCCGCTGCGCCCCACGCGGCCGGTGCGGCCGATCCGGTGCACGTAGACGTCGGGCGAGGTGGGGACGTCGAAGTTGATCACGTGCGAGATCCCGGAGATGTCCAGGCCGCGCGCGGCTACATCGGTGGCGACCAGCAGCGGCACGCGCCCGCCCTTGAAGGCGATCATCACCCCGTCGCGCGCCCCCTGGGTCATGTCGCCGTGCAGGGCGCGAACGTTCATGCCGCGGTCGCGCAGCGTGCGGTACAGCTGATCGCAGCGCACCTTGGTGCGCACGAACACGATCGCCTGGTCGGGCCGCTCGGCCTCCAGCACCTCCACCAGCGCTGACACCTTCTCGCGCGCGGGCACCTCCAGGGCGAACTGCTCGACGGTGTCGACCGTCAGGGTCGCGGCCTTCACGCGCACCGTCACCGGCTCATACAGGTACTGGTCGGCGAGCCGGCGGATCTCCGGCGGCATCGTCGCCGAGAACAGCGCCGTCTGGCGGCTGGACGGCGTGAGCGCCAGGATGCGCTCCACGTCCTCCAGGAAGCCGAGGTCCAGCATCTCGTCGGCCTCATCGAGCACGACGAACCGGCACGCGTTGAGGATCAGCGAGTGGCGGGAGATCAGGTCCTTGACCCGCCCCACGGTCCCGACCACGATGTGCCCGCCGGCGCGCAGCTGCGCCTGCTGGCTGCGGATCGGAGCGCCGCCGAAGACCGCCACCACATCGACCCCCTTGCGCGCGCCGTAAGCGCGAAGAGCCTGCGTGACCTGGATGCACAGCTCGCGCGTCGGCGTGAGCACGAGCCCCTGGACCTCGTCGACGTGCGGGTCCACGTACTGGAGCATCGGCAGACCGAAGGCGGCGGTCTTGCCCGAGCCCGTCTGCGCCTGGCCGATCACATCGAGCCCGCGCAGCAGCGGCGGAATCGCCTGCTGCTGGATCGGGCTGGGCTCGTCGTAGCCGACATCGCGGATCGCCTCAAGCAGCGCCGCCTCCAGCCCCAGCTCCTCGAAGCTCGCCATGTCCGCCGCAAGATAGCCGCCCACCGCGCGCTGCTGAGAGGCGCAGCCAGGCTGGCCCCTTGACACAGGGTCATTCGGATCCTAAACTTCGGTACCGAATCTTTAGGAACCGACCGAATCTGACGATCATCCCATCATGAACCCAAACACCGCAGCAGCCGACCGGATCGGCGCGTACGTCTGGCGCATCAGCGCCGTCGTCGTGCTGGGATCGATCATGTCGATCCTCGACACGACGATCGTCAACGTCGCGCTTGAGACGCTATCCAGAGATCTGCACACCACGATCGACGGCATCCAATGGGTCGCCAACGGCTACCTGCTGGCTCTGGCCGCCGTGATCCCCGTGACCGGCTGGTTCGCGCGCCGGTTCGGCGCAAAGCCCGTCTACCTGACCTCCCTGGTCCTGTTCACCGCCGGCTCGGCGCTGTGCGGCTTTGCGGGCTCGGCGACCGAGCTGATCGCGTTCCGCGTGATCCAGGGGATCGGCGGCGGGATGATCCTGCCGGTCGGCCAGCTGATGCTGGCGGAGGCCGCGGGCCCCAAGCGCATGGGCCGGGTGATGAGCGTCGTCGCGGTGCCGGCGATGCTGGCGCCGATCCTCGGCCCGATGATCGGCGGCCTGATCCTCGAGAACATCGCCTGGCGCTGGATCTTCTTCGTCAACGTGCCGATCGGCGCGATCGCGGTTGTCGCCGGCGCCCGCATCCTCCCCTCGGTGGCGCGCAAGCCGGTCGAGCCGCTGGACGTCCGCGGCCTGGCGATGCTCGCCAGCGGGCTGCCGCTGATCACCTACGGGCTGGCCGAGATCGGCGTGACCGCCAGCTTCACGGCGCCCAAGGTGGTCGCGCCGCTGCTGGCCGGCCTGGCGCTGGTGGCGACGTTCGGGGTCTACTCGCTGCGCGTGCGCAGGCCGCTGCTGAACCTGCGCCTGTACCGGCGCCCGACGTTCGCGGCCGGCTCGATCGCGATGTTCTGCGTGGGCGCGGCCCTGTTTGGCGGGATGATCCTGCTGCCGCTCTACTGGCAGACGATCCGCGGCGAGAGCGTGTTCGTGACCGGTCTGCTGACCGCTCCACAGGGCCTGGGAGCCGCGCTGGTGCTGCCGCTCTCAGGCAAGCTGACCGACCGCATCGGCGGCGGGCCACTGACGCTCTTCGGCGTGCTGGTGACCGCGGCGGCGACCGTGCCGCTGGCGCTGATCGGAGCCCACACGTCCGTCGCGGCGCTGTGCGGCGTGATGGTCGTCAGGGGCTTCGGGATCGGGTTCTCGTTCATGCCCGCGATGTCGGCCGCGTTCGCCGCGCTCGAGCGCCGCGAGCTGTCAGACGCGACACCGCAGCTGAACATCCTGCAGCGCGTCGGGGGCTCGATCGGGATAGCGGTCGTGACCGTCGCGCTGCAGCGAGCGCTCACGGCCGCGCTGGCGCAGCCACCCTCGCACCGCCTGGCGGCCGCAGCATCGGCCTACGGCACCGCGTTCTGGTGGTCGTTCGGGCTGACCCTGGCGGCCGTGGTACCGTCGATCGTGCTGATGCGCACGGAGCGAGCCGCGAGGATGGCGCGTTCTGAGGACGGCGCGGGCGCGCCGGAGGCGGGCGCGCTTGCGGAGGCGATGGCATGAGCGCCCGCGCGGCGGCCAGCGGGTGGGCAGCCGCAGCGCAAGGCCCTGAGGCGCCTGGCAGCCGCGAGGCCATCTCCGAGCTGGGCCGGGCCTTCAAGGCGTGCCTGGGCGCGATGCGCAGAATGCGCGGGCGCGAGCAGCGCTGCCACGAGGTGCTCTCCGACGCCCAGTACGGGCTGCTGTTCGGGCTGCGGGAGTCGGGTCCGATGGCCACCAGGGAGCTGGCGCTGCACGCGGACCTGTCCCCGGCCAGCGCCACGGAGATGCTCGAGGGCCTGGCCGCGGCCGGACTGGTGTGCCGCGAGCGCTCCGAGCAGGACCGGCGAGTGGTGCTCACGTCGCTGACCGAGCACGGCCGCAGGCTGCTCGACGAGCGCTACGCGCGGCTGTCCGAGCGCCTGGAGGCGGGGCTCGCGGGCTTCTCAGACCGGGAGCTGCGCGCCGCTGCCGCCGTCCTGCGAGGCCTGGCGGAGACGTTTGACTCGATCACCCCGGCTGGACGGGACGCAGCGGAGGCCGGGCAGGCCGCCGCGGAGGCTGGGCGGGCCGCCGCCGCGGAGGCTGGGCAGGCTGGCACGGGGGCTTCGCCTGCGCCCGCGGAGGCTTTGCGGGAGGCGGCGGAGGGGCTGAGGGCCGGCAGCGCGCGGCACGCCGCGCCAGCGGGCGCGCCGCCGGTTCAGTAGCCGCCCTGCGCCAGCAGCTCGTTGGGCTCAGACCCGGCGAACACCACGCCCCCCTGCGAGCCGCCGACCTGGGGGCGCACGACCACGCAGTACCAGCGACCGTCTTCCCGGCCGGGCACGCAGACGCGGTAGATCGCGTCCGGCTGGATCACCAGCACGTCGGGGCGCGCCGCGTTTGAGCGAAACTCCGCCGGCGCCCTAAAGCCGATGAACGCCACCGCGCGCGCGAGGGCGTCGCGCAGCAGCGCGTCGCTGCGGGCGATCGCGTCCCGGTGCGCCAGGCCGAGCGCCACCAGCGTCGCGGTCACCAGCGAGACCGCGATCGCGCCTCCGTAGTTGCGCGCGATCGCCACCGGCAGGCCGGGGCGCAACAGCCGCAGCGCGGCGCCCAGCGCAGGCGAGCCCACCACGACCGCCAGCAGGCTCGCAACCAGGCCCACCAGGAGCCCGCTGCCCAGGCTCTCGGCGCTGCCCACAGCCGGCCAGAGGTGCGCGATCACGGCATCCGCGGGCGCCGCGACGATGAACGTGGGCCACAGAAGCGCCCCGCGCCATCGCCACCGCGCACGGTGCAGCCAGGCGACCTCCATGAGCAGAGGTTAGAGCCCGTGTGGGGTAGGCTTGAGGCACCCCAAGCCGGTGCCTGCGGCGATCCCGCCGGCGGCGGCGAAAGCGCGGCCTCGCGGAGATCCCGACGTGGCCCGACGATGGAGGGAGCGACCAGACGATGGCCACCGAGACCGCCCGAGCCAGCGCCCCAGAGGCGCAGGCGCCCGGGCACCTCACCGCGGAGGATCGCGTGCTGCTGCTGCGCGCGATGCTCCTGATGCGCACGATCGAGCAGCGGGCGATGAGCCTCTACCGTCAGGGCCGGGTGCCCGGCTCCTTCTACGACGGGTACGGGCAGGAGGCGGTCTCGGCGGGGGCCGCGTTCGCGATGGCCCCCCAGGACCGCCTGTGCATCCTGCACCGGGATCTCGCCGCGCATCTGATCCGCGGTGTCACGCCCGCGCGGATCCTGGCTCAGTACATGGGCCGCGCCGGCGGGGTGACGCGCGGCCGGGACGGCAACGTGCACTTCGGCGACCGCCGGCTGGGATGCGTGGGGATGGTGTCGATGCTGCCCGACATGATGCTCGTGGCCACCGGGATGGCGATGGCGTTCAAGCTGCGGGGCGAGCGCCGGTGCGCGCTGACCTGGTTCGGCGACGGCTCCACCTCCCGCGGGGACTTCCACGAGGCGATGAACTGGGCCGGGGTCCAGCGGCTGCCGGTGATCTTCGTGCTGGAGAACAACCAGTACGCATACTCGACGCCGTTGGACAAGCAGTTCGCGGTCGATCCGGTGAAGCGCGCCGCCGCCTACGGCTTCATCGGGGTCACCGTGGACGGCAACGACGTCGAGGCGGTGTTCGAGGCCACCCGCCAGGCGCGCGAGCGCGCGCTCGCCGGCGAGGGGCCGACGCTGATCGAGGCGGTGACGATGCGCATGCACGGGCACGCCGCGCA
>Ga0209061_1001663_pt1 | contig 34515 bp, 33 predicted proteins | sample Coa_R1_10_FD_187157 | JGI IMG/M metagenome (GOLD analysis project Ga0209061, IMG submission 187157) | Surface soil microbial communities from Centralia Pennsylvania, which are recovering from an underground coalmine fire - Coalmine... | ecosystem: Environmental > Terrestrial > Soil >... | reverse complement strand
TGATCGCCGATGGGGGTTACGACAGCGATCCGTTGCGCGAACGGCTGGCGCAGCGTGGCATCGAATTGATCGCGCCACATCACCGGAACCGCAAGCGCCCTGCGACCCAGGACGGGCGCGCTTTCCGGCGCTACCGGCGTCGCTGGATCGTCGAGCGCACCATCGGCTGGCTGGGGAACTATCGCCGCTTGGTCGTGCGTTACGATCGTTCGCTCACGATCTATCGTGGTTTCTTTCATATCGCCTGCTTCATGATCGTCTTGCGGAGGGTTTTGCAATGAGTTCTAGCTGCGTAATTTCTGGCTTTCCTTGAGTCAGCTTCTCGCAGCGTAGTTTCCGGGCGCCGAAACGATTGCCGAATTCACCGCAGCGCATTGATACCTTATCTGGTGAAATGGCACTGGCTTTGCAGAGTTAAGGTTTAGCGGAACCCCACGTCCGTCACCTCGGCGAAGTGCCCGGGCAAAGGTTCGCTTTGTACTATGGAGGGAACCGACCCCTTTGGATTTATCTTCGAGGGCCGTTCCGAATGGCAAAAAATATCGACCAGATGCCTGCCGCGTGACGGCGACGCGGTTTCGATTCGGGAACGCAACCAGTTCCAAAATTGAACTGTGCGCCCGCAGCGTACCCAATGTTTCCCGGCATGTTATCCGACGTGAAAGCACTCGGCAGTACGTCACCCTATGCGGCTTCGTGCCAGAGCGTTCACGCCCGAGGTTGGGTACTTTTCACGGCCGGTCAGCCTGCCTCAGGCATCTTCATAATCGAAAAGGGCTGCGTGAAACTGTCGATATCCCCGGGCCGGGGAAGATCGTTGATTCTCGGGTTTTTCGGACCGCAATCGGTGCTCGGTCTGCCGGCCACAATTCTAGGATTTCCGCACGAGTCCACTGCCGAGGCAACAAAATCGGTCACGGTTCGGTTTTTCGCCCGCGCCCGCCTGTTGCAGCACATGCGCGCCGGCGCCACGGGCCTGTGGGCGGCCCAGGTCGTCAGCCGCATGTTTTATTTCACGCTCTGTGAAATTGAAACGCTCTGGCTTACCGATTCGGTCGACCAAAAACTGTCGCGATTTCTGCTGTCATTCTGTTCGCCGCGAAACGGTGCTCGCGCGCCGGTGCAACTTCCTCTTGACCTGACCCACGAAGACATCGCGCAAAGGATCGGCGTCTCTCGCGAATCCGTTACGCGGTTCTTTTCGCGCTCGAAGAAGAGCGGAATTTTGGATCTGAAGCACTCGGTGCTTACGACTGTGGATATTGCCCGGCTCGAACGCCTCGCGGATGTTTCCGCCGATCTAAATTCAGCGGCAATTCCCCCGTTCGGGGTGCGGCAGACGCTTGTTTAATCGAATTATGGATTCCCGCCTCGCAGTGGCGATTAGGCGATGCTTGCGCTGGCTCGCGCGTGAACCCGCGAACCCGTTCGCGAGTTTGTCGTTTCTTTGTGACAGCGGTCACAGACGGATTGCCCACTCCGTTTATAACTTTCGTTTGGCTTGTTGTTCGTTCACCTCGGCAGTGGGCGGAGATTCCGGCCCGTGGTATGGTTAATGAAGAGGACTCGACGTCGCAATCTTCTGCCGTTCCATGTCACCTTCCTGGTCGCGTTTGTTTTCTGCGTATTTCCGGCAGGCGCTCGCCCCCAAAGTAAGCCGGATTCCAACTCAAAATCGGCCGCGGCCCCGGCTACATCACCTGCCACAGCATCCGCAGCCGATTCTCAGGATTCCGGGTACGTGGGCGCGGAAGTCTGCCAAACCTGCCACGAAGATATTTACAAGACTTGGGACAAATCGCCGCACTGGAAGACGACCCTGAACACGCGCAGCGGGCCGTCCCATCAGGGCTGCGAAGGCTGCCACGGTCCCGGCGCAGCGCACGTCGCCGCCGGCGGCGATCCCACTAAGATTGTTAGATTCTCAACCCTATCCGTCAAAGAACTCGACGAGCGCTGCATGACCTGCCATGCCGGCGGTCCGCACCATATGAACGCGCTGAATTCCGTCCATGCAGAAAATGGCGTGAGCTGCATATCGTGCCACTCCATTCATCACTCCACCACCGCCGAGTATTTGCTCGCCAAAGCGCAGCCCACGCTCTGCTACGGCTGCCATCTGGCGCAACGGGCCCAGTTCAATATGCCGTTCCACCACCGCGTGAACGAAGGCCTGATCCAATGCACCGATTGCCACAACGTCCATGGAACGGAAGGTCCGAAACAGGTGCGCATGGCTTCCACGCAGGATGCGGTGTGTTTTAAGTGCCACATGGATAAGCAGGGTCCGTTTGTGTACGAACACGCGCCCGTGAAAGTGGACGGCTGCACGTCCTGCCACATGGTGCATGGCAGCCCGAACCCTCACATGCTCACGGTCAGCAACGTGAATTTGCTGTGTCTGCAATGTCACACGACTTCCAGCTTCAGCCCGGCGGCCGGCGCGCCGTCGTTTCATAACCAGGCCAGCTTCTTCCAGGCGTGCACGTTGTGTCATAGCCAAATTCACGGATCGAATTTCAGTTCGTTTTACTTTAAGTAGCGGACGGGTGCATATGTCACTGACCGGATCGCAACGAGCAGGCAATCGTCGGGGGCCTGAGCCGGCGTTCGGGCACGTTCGGAAGGTTCAGGAGCGCGTCCTGTGAACGCTTGCCGGCGTCTGATGTCGATCGGATTGGCTTTGTTGCTGGCAATGTTGTTCTGTTCACAAGTGCGCGCGCAGGATGAAGCCGCTCCCACCCAGGGCGTCGATTCCGGCAATTACAATATCCAGCAGTCCATCGATTTCGGATATCGCCTCAACGAAGTGAGCGGCAATTACGACACGTACGACACATTCGTCAACCTGCAATCCGGCTTTCGCCTGTTCGATTACACGCTCGACATGCGTTCTCTCAATCACAATGGACTGCTCTTCGACGATCTGCACTTCAGCAACTTCGGTTACGGCGGCGATCCCGACGATGTTTCGCGCCTGCAGATCGACAAAAACAAGTGGTACAACTTCGACGCCAGCTTCCGGCGCGACGTCAATTTCTGGGACTACAACCTCTTCGCCAATCCCCTGAATCCCGCGCCTCTCAATCCGCCTGGCTCGCTCACCACCGGCTGTTACGTGGGCCCGCCGACCGCGACGTTTCCGCAAGGCGCTCCGGCGTTTTGCTCAAGCCCCGCCGTCTCGATTACCAAGTCGCCTCATTCACTGAACCTCGTCCGGCGGATGCAGGATTACGATTTGATGCTGTTTCCGCAGTCGCGCCTGCGCTTCCGTCTGGGCTACTCGCACGACCGCGACGAAGGCCCCGGCTTCCTGACCGGCGATATCGGCGCCAGTAATGGTCAGTTCCCGGAAAACTTCAGCTATACAACCGATGCCTATCGCGCCGGAGTTGATTTCCGCTTTCTGCCGCGCACCACGATCTCCTACGATCAGTTCCTTAACTATTTCAAGCAGGACAACGCCGTTCTGCTTAGCCCGTCCGCCAGCCCGGAATTCTTTGGTTTCCAATCCAATGGAACGCCGGTGGACATGGGCCTGGTCTGGAGCAACCAGACTCCCGCCGAACCGTATCCTTGCGCCAACACCATCACGAATGCCACGACGACTCCTCCCACGGTCGCTTCTAACTGCAATGGTTTCGTTTATTACAGCCAGCAAGCAGGCCGCCCGCGCGAATTCATGCCCACCGAGCGTGTGCGCTTTGAGTCCAATTACTTCCAGCGGTTTGAAACATCCGGCGGGATCGGCTACAGCACCTCGAACAACCTGATTCCGGATTTCAACGAACTCCTGATCGGCTGGACCACCCGCACCCAATCGCCCGGCAGCACCGGGGCAGGCCCTGCCAAAGCCACTCGCGTTTCGATCGACGCCAATTGGTCCGGCGTCTTTGCCGTGACCAGCAAATTCCGTATCGAGGATTTCTTTCGCTACAACAATTGGCGCATTCCTGGCGTATGGAACAGCATCGTGGGCGCTCTGTTTGACACCGCTCCTGGCGGCACTGGTTTGGGCGCTCCCGTCGGCGAGTTCGTCGCTGCCAGTTGCGCCGGAGCCAACTTTACGAGCAATGAAACCACGTGCCCTAATCATACGTCCTCGTCAGCCGCCGATGTGGTGAACACTTTTAACTGGAATTTTCTCAAGCAGGACATGAAGAGCAACACGTTCAAGCTTGATTACGATTTTACCCGCCGCATAAGCGCCTACGCCGGCTACCTCTACAATCATCGCCAGATCGTTACCTATTCTCTTGCTTACAACACCGGCAGCGTTTATTTTCCCGGCGGCACCACCGGCACCGCGGCCAACGACTACCTGGCTGCGCGCGGCAGTTGCGCTCTCGTGGCCGGAGTTTTGCCTGCCGGATGCACGCTGAACCCTGACGGCACGATCACGTTCACGCCTGTTCCTCCGACCACGGGCCCGGTTTACGATTCGATTGGTATTGACGAGCACGCCTTCATTGCGGGCGTCAGCGCGCGTCCCATCAATACGCTGCATCTCGTGGGCGATTTAACCTGGGGCTACAACACCGCTGCGTTCACCCGCATTTCTCCGCGCCAGGTGCAGAGCTACGTCATTCACGCCACTTACACGCCCAAACCGTGGGCCACGCTCGATGGAGCGGTTGAAATCCACGAGAACCGCGACAATGTGGAGACTGTTGCCAATCTCGAGCACGACCGTTCATACAGCTTTACCGCCATGCTCGCGCCCAATCCCAAGCTTGCCGTCAGCTTCGGCTACAACTATTGGGACGTCTACACGCAGGCCAATATTTGCTTTAACTATTCCATCACCTACACGAATCCGGCGCCTCCGCCGAGCACACTGCCTGTTAGCACCTCACCTCCGGGCGTGAACACTTTCGCGTGCGCCATTCCGGGAGCTTCTGTCGGGCCCTCGGGCCTTGAAGCGCTATCGACCTACTCCAGCCAGGATCATTTCGCGCATGGAGACGTGATGTGGAAGCCGGCCAAGCGCGTCACCACCGCTCTCGGCTACGGCGGCAGTTTCGTGCGCGGCAGCACCATCTTCCTAAATCCGCTGGCTCCCTCCGGCACGCTCGACTACAACTACCAGATGCCTTACGCATCTGTCACCGTAGACATTTACAAGGGGCTGAGTTACAAAACGGCGTGGAATTACTACGGATTCAACGAAGCGGGCGTAACCAACCCTTTCGGCTTGGCGGCAATTCCGCTACAGGACTTTAACGGAAGCAACGCAACCTTTTCGTTCCGCTATGCGTTTTAGCCGCGTGCGGAGTGCGAAACCGCGCCCGTGATGTGCGGGCCGCAGAATTTTCTGGGAGGGAAGACATGAATATTTTTGCAAGCCGGCTCAATCGAGCCGTTGTCGTTGCCGCGAGCGCGTTGCTGATTGCCGCTCCGGCATTCGCCGATAACGGCGCTAGCCTGTTCAAAGCCCGCTGCGCCGCCTGCCACGGCGCGGACGGCAAAGGCGAAACCGCCGTGGGCAAAAGCATCCATCTGCGCTCGCTGGCGTCGCCGGAAGTCCAGAAGCAGTCCGACGAGCAATTGACGGACATGATTGCAGGCGGCAAGGGTGCCATGCCGGCCTATAAAGACAAGCTTTCCGCGGCGCAGATCAAGGATCTCGTCGCCTTCATCCGCGAGCTCGGAAAGAAATAGGTTTCGGGGGACCGCATCGCCGCGGCGTCGCGCGAATCAGCGCGGATGCTGCTGCTCTTAATGTTCTCTCGGTGAATCCGGAGGTGGAATGTTCGGCGCCACGCCGCTTTTGATCGCGCTTATCTTCGTGACCATGGTCCTGGCGGTCTGGGTGCTCGTCCGGCCGTCGGTCACGATCGGCGCCGGCGGAAAAATTCTGGCATTTATCGCGCTTTTTGTCTTGCCGGCGCTCTGCGTCACCGCCGGAATGTCCGCGCACATACAGCGCTCGGAGCAAACCCGCTTTTGCATTTCCTGCCACGCGATGCAGCCCTTTGGCCGCAGCCTATACGTGGATAATCAGAATTATTTGCCCGCCGCGCATTTCCAGAATCACCGCGTGCCGGCGGACCAGGCCTGCTACGCCTGCCATGCCGACTACACCATCTATGGTCCCTTGAAGGACAAGCTTGCCGGGTTGAAGCGCATCTACGTGCAATACCTCAGCACGCCGCCGGCGCATATCACAATTCCGGGCGGCTACAACAACCATCAATGCCTTCGCTGCCACGCCGGCGCCCGCAATTTCGAAAGCAATCCGATTCATCAGGCCATCATGTCGTCGCTCGTTTCCAACCAGATGTCCTGCATCACCAGCGGCTGCCACGATACCGTTCACGGGATCGACACTCTCAGCCACGTGAAATTTTGGAGCCCCACGCCATGAAACTGAGCGAAATTGGCATGCGACGCCTGCTGCGCGTTTCGAGCGCGCTGGTGGTCGCCGGTCTGTGCGTCGAAATCATCAGCCTTCTTTGGTTTCACCCGCTCGCGTTCGTGCTTTTCGTCTTTGTCGCCGTCTCGATCATCGCCGCCGGTGTTGTCGTTTTTCTGGCGTCTCTTCTTTTCGTCATTACGCCATCCCCGGGTTCCGGCCCCCGCACGTAACTTTCGGGAAGAAATTCAAGGATGCTGCCGAATCCATGAGTCTGGTTCGCTGAAGCGCCGATAGAAGGCGTCGACGCGAGGCGCCGCACCTTTCGCATGGCTCAATCCTTCTCCGCAGTGCTCTTCCGATCGAGTGTCGCGTTCGAGAAATAACTTCAAGAACTCGACGTTCGCAAACTATTGCATGAGCGCGACTTATTCAAGGGACGCGACGCTAGCGGTTGAATTGAGCCTGCAGCTTCCGGAACAGGCGACATCCCGGTGCATTCGAAATGCGCACGCCCAAGCGGTTCTCGCCAGTGCCGTGGCGTTGGCTTTTCAGCTTTGATTGACGGCTGGAAGCTTCTCGGCAGCCAGCGCATTGAGCCAGCCGGCGAGCACCTTCGCCTGCTCCGGCGACGTGTCGATGAACACGAGCACCACGTCCGTTTCAGTTTGCGGGTGGTTTGGGGTCGCCCGTGCCCAAGTCTCGAATACCGTTCCATCGTTGTGGATCTGGACCTGCACCACTGCGCGATGCGTCATTGGCGTTTGCGTTCGCGCGAAGCATCCCTTTTGACTCAGGACGGTTACACGTCCGGGAATGTGCTTCTGGTCCACCGGGTCAATCATTTCCACTCGTGCATCGAACGCGAACCGTGGCGCAGCACGTCTCTCCGGAAACCGCGTTCCCGCGCTAAGGCGATCTGCTTCGACCTGTCCCATACCATCCCCCTTTTGCACACACCTACGGCTTCGTTATCGGCCGAACTAAGGTGCGGCTGCAGTTGATGTCGCGGCAACAGCGCAAAAAGGTAAGGGTCAGTCGGTCCCGAAATCAGGATGTTTCAGAATGGAATAACGAGGTACAGACGGGCATCGGATGGCAGAACGACGATCTTCGGGAAAGACGGCAATTTTCCGTAGGTTTTTGCTACTGGTGCGTCACGCCGATTACCGCCAGCAGCACTGCGGGCGTGCAAAGCGCCACATCCGCCATAATGCGCAGGCTGTGAGATGACAAGCGCCGCCAGTTCCATCCGAGAGCCGCCAGCGCCAGCGCGCTGGCCGCCGCAGCCCCCAAAACAGGCCACAGGGTCCGGAATTGCGGCCAAGCCAGCACCCCAAGCGCGAACATGGCAACGGTGATGCCGAGAGGAACCAACCAGCGCGCTATCGATATGGTGAGCGCGGCGGGCGGTTCCTCGCCGCCTTCGCGCAACGTCATCCATTCAACATACTCGATCAGAGCCGTGTTCATCCACGCAATAAGCAGAAACGCCGCGAACGCGGAAATCTCCGAAGCCGTCAAGCGGATGGTGCGCGTGAATAGCGGCAAGCACGTGCCGGCGCAAAACAAGATTGCCACCACGAGTTCTTTCGGGAACCAGCGCTGCGCCCTCCCGGCGGAAAGGTGCACCAGCCCGAAATACGCCGCCACTGCCGCCGCGAGCAACACTCCATCGCGAAGAGTGCGCGCTTCCAGGCGAGTCCACGCAAGCCACGCAGCCAGCAGCAGCACCGCGCAAAATGGCGCCACAAACGCAGCGCGATATTGGCGATAGAACCAATGCCGCGGCGCCAGCGGTTCGCGCTCGCTTTCGCGGAAGCTATCCAGAATGCGGTCGGCCACGTAGATCAGCCACACGACCATCGCGAGTACAGCCGTCTCCGAGCCCGGAACGCCGATTCGCAGCGAGCGGCTGAACAGAAGTAGCCAGAGAACGGCAATGACGGGTGCGTCCAGGCTCAGCAGCGCGGGCCAAATCCAAGGGCGGGTGCGCAGGTGCAAAGTTGAAGCGGAATCCATCAATGTTAGTGTACGGGAAACTGCCGCAGGACCGCTTGCGGAGATGCGTCAATCGCTGAGGCGCGATCTGTGATTCTTGTCACATACAGGATTTTTAGCCCGGATCAAAATCCGCGGCATGAAGCGAGAAAACATGCGCAACGCCGTTTTATTCGCCACAATTCTGGCATTCGCGCTTGCCGCGACCGCTTTCTTTGCCGTGCGGGATTTTCTGGCGGCCTTCCTTCTCTTCAGCTTTATTTTCGTGGCAATTGGATTCGCGTTATTGCTGGTGATCTCCGCAGAAGAGGCGCTGGTATGGAGCTTGCGCTGGACGGAAAATCATCTGGTGCGTTTCCGCTCGCGGCATTTGCTCCTCGCCACACATCCGCCCCAGGCGAGCCAGCCACACGGACGGCGATAGCCCGGAGCAGGGCAATGTATCCGCCTCCAACATGCCCTCCGCGCAAGATGTGGCCGTCGCTGCACATTTGGGAATGCCCGTATGCGGCATTTGAAACCTCAGCTATTGAGTCTTACATAAGAGAGTGACATTCGTCAAAGAGGTTAGCTTGCTTCCAGAAGGCGGCCACAAGCGTGGGGCGGCGGCGCATGCGGCGCAGGGCGCGGACGGCGTGAGGGCTCAGCTCGCTCAAGTCTTTCGGGCACAGATTACCGAGTTCGTGCTGTTTGAGATAACCGAAGATGTACTCGTTGGGATTCAGTTCTGGGGCGTAAGCGGGAAGGAAGTCCAACCAAAGGCGCCGGCGTTGGGCGCGCACAAAGTCCCACACCGCGCGGCTGCGATGGGCGGCCAACTGGTCCCACACGATCAGCAGCTTGCCCGGCCGGTGCCGCAGCAGATGGGTGAGGGACTCGATGATCTGCGGGCTGCGGACCGCTCCAGGAAACAAGCGGAAGTAAAACTGCCAGAAGGGGATGCCGGTCATGGCGGAAACCGTCTTCCAATTAAAGTGATATTGCAGCACCGGGGTCCGTCCGCGTGGCGCCCCGGTGCGCACGCGATGCGGGCGCTCGCTCCGTCCGCTTTCGTCGATGAAGACGATGGTCCGCCTTTCTTTTTGGGCTTTTTTTAATCTCCGGCCAGCGTTGTTGTTTCCAGCGACGAATGGCCGCCTCGTCGCGCCCCAACGAGCGGTGGGCGGGCCGCTGCGGTGTCCAGCCCAGAGCGCGCAGCACGCGCCAAGCATGCACGGTGGAAAACTTCACGCCGCATTCGCGCTCGATCAGATCGGCCACGCGCCAGGCCGTCCACAGACTGGTTTCGTATCCGAGCGCTTCGGGACCGCGCTTCAGTCCCTGTTCGATTCGGCGCAGATCGGCCGCAGAGAGTTTCGGCGGACGGCCCGTGCGCGCTGCGCGCTTTAAAGCCGGGCGCCCGCCTTGGTGGAGTCGCTGTGCCCAGCGGTTCACCGACTGCCGGTGGGCGCCCACCCGCCGAGCGACCTCGGCTTCGGGCAAGCCCTGTTGCAGCAGTCGTGCCGCTCGCATGCGCCGCCGTTCCAGTTCGACTCGATCAATCTTCTTTCCGGCTGGATGTCCCATGCCGGGGAGTATAGCAGCGCCAGTGTTGGCCGTCACTACCTTTGGTAATGCTCAATAAATGAAGCGGGAGAAACGGCCACACACATCCGCAAACCCCACCGAAACGCTCGCGAGGGCCAGCATGCCGATTAGCCACTTAAAACGTCAGCTTCACCGCAAACTGAATCTGCCGCGAAGTCGTCGACGTCGACGTAATTGTGCCCGCTGTGGCGCTGGCGAAGGCGGCGCCTCCGGGATTTGCGATGCTTCCGCGGCTGCCGGCGAAGACGGCCGCTGCCGGTTGGCCTAGATTCGTACGATTGAGAATATTGAAAAACTCCGCGCGAAATTCGGCATGGAGTTTTTCCGTAAGACGCGTCTCCTTGAGCAACGAAAAATCCAAGTCCAACAAACCAGGCCCCGAAAGCGAGTCCCGGCCTACGTTGCCGAGGGTTCCGAAAGGCTCGACGGCGTAGCACGCTGGGTTAAACCACTGTACGAACTTCTGCTGAAAGTTGATCGTGTCCACTATCTGATTGGGACGGCAGCCCGCCGCACCCGAGTAGTTCGGACGATCGCCGGTCAACCCGAGCGTATTCGATTGCGTCGGGGTCAAACCAGTCAACACATTCACCGGAAAGCCCGAAGCCGCGCTCAGAATCTCGCTGACCTGCCATCCGGACACGAGCCGGTTGCCCTTGAACGGCAGTGAGTAGACGCTATTCACTCGCAGCGCGTTGGTCACATTAAACGTGCAGGGTCCGCGATCGTAGGCTTGGTTGTAAACGTCGGTGACTTCAAACGATCCCTGCTCCAAGCCTGAGCTTGCGGAGCCATCATCGATGCATCGCGAATATGTATACGAGACCTGACCCTGCAAATCGCGGCTGATTTGCCGGGTGAGGCTGGCGATCAGGCCGTTGTAGGTCGAGTGGCTGGTTGGCGCCGTGAAATCAAGGCCGAGAATCGTTGGGACTTGAGGAAATGGCGGCGGCGGTGTGAACACAAAGGCCGGATTCGCCGGTGGACCCACGAACGTACAGGACGGACTGGTGCAGTTTAGAGGGGCAGGAGTTGATGTGTAATTCATCGTCGGCGTCGGGCTGTTGTAGTTGCGCTGGCTGTAGAGGTGCACGCCTTGCGCCCCGACGTAGCCCAACGATGCCACCATGCCGCGCCCAACATTCTGCTGCAAGGTTAGGTTGTACTGAATTTGATAGGGGGAAGAATCCGAGCGGTAGTCGATTCCGTAGACTGCTCCATACGGCAAGGCGAATCCGCTGAGCGCCGGATTGGGAAACATCGGAGTCACAATATCCTGTCCGGGCACCGGAACGCCGGGCATCACTACCGTGCTGGATGGAGGGTTCTCCGAATATGCGTTAAGGTACGTGCGCGCCGCCAAAGGCTCGTGGAAAATTCCAAATCCAGCACGGACGGACGTATTCTGATTGTTGAACGGAGCCCATGCGAGGCCGATTCGCGGGTCGAGGTTGAGCACGTTGGGATTCGATCCGAGCACGTGATGAACTGGCGTGAACACCGAGGACGTGAGCGGATTCAGGAGCGCCGTGCATTCCACGGCCACGCAGACAGGATCCGTTTCGTAGTCATAGCGGAGGCCCAAATTTAGCGTCAGATTCGAGCGGACCTTCCAATCGTCCTCGACGTAAGGCTGGATCGCAATTGAGCGCGAATACCGCGTTCGGTTGAACGTAGGGGATGGATTTGCCTCCCCTTGGAACTGCACAGGCAGATCTTCGATAAATCCGTAGAGGCTTGGAAACACGAAAATCCCGCCTTCGCGGCCCACGGCAATGTTGTCCTGAATTCTCGTGAGCCATAAACCGACGCTGATGGTGTGCGCTCCATGTGTGAGCGAAAAATCGTCGCCGCCCGTAAACTTGTTTTCGATCAGATGAAATCTGGCTGTGGCGCCCGGACCTATGTTCGACGTGCCACCACCGATGATGATGTTGCCGTCCTCGCGCTGGCCGGGGGTGTAGTTCGGGGCGCCGTTGTAGAACTGCAAGAGATCGGTCGCCGGGTTCGACGTGAACTGCTGATCGGCTCGCTCGTTGGTCCGCGAAAAGCTGAAGCGGATGGCGTTGATTGCCGTGGCGGAAACAATATGCTTTTCCTCCAGGGTGAAAAACTGATCGCCGCCATGATCCACCACCGGCCAGAGGGGCAGATTTGAGAACGGGACAGGCAGCTTGAGATAAGCAGTGTCGGAGATGTACCTTCCGAAAATCGAATCCTTTTCGCTGAGCGTGTAATCCATCCGGGCGAGGACATAGTTCTCGTTTTCCGGTTGATTGGCGATACCAGTCACCAGCGCATTGCCCGTAGGGTATCCTGCGAATGGACCAGCCGCGACCAACTGGCAGGACTTGGGATAAGGCGGTGTGCAGCTGACTCCGGGATCTGGATATAAACCGAGATATGGCGCCATCGTCGGGTTGATAGTTTCCTGTATGCGAGTGCCGTTGGCGCAGTTAGCGGGTGTTTGTCCCGGAGGTCCGGCGTTACATGGAATGTCCCCTGTCCGGGACAGTGAATCCGGAACGAACTGATTGCCCGTAATGCCCAGATTGGATTCCACTCCCTCGTAGTTCACGAAAAAGAACAGCTTGTTTCTCTTGATCGGACCTCCCAAGCTACCGCCGTACTGATTCCGGGTAAATGGCGGGATTTGTGATCCGTCGAAGAAGTTGCGGGCGTCGAGAGCGCTATTGCGCACATATTCGTAGAGCGAACCATGGTAGGAATTCGTGCCGGATTTGCTGGCGGCGTTGATCGCCGCGCCTGTGCCGCCGTATTGCGCGCTATACGTGTTCGTGAGCACCTGAAATTCCGCGATGGCCTCCACGCCAAGAGAATTGCCGGTGATATTCGAGCCGACGCCCTTGTTCCAATAACCTTGCATATCCTGGTCGTCCAGCAAGAAAAGCTGCCCGACAGGCCGTGAACCGGCCACGGAGTACGTCTGGCCCGGCCCGTAAAATCCCGACGAAATTCCGCCTCCGCCCCCGCCGGTTATGTAGCTTTGCGTTACGCTTTGAACGCCAGGCGCGAGCGAAAGAAGTTGCTCGAAGTTGCGGCCGTTTAGTGGCAATTGGCTTATTTGTTGCGGAGTAACCAGCGACGATACGGCAGCAGTTTGGGTCTCGACTCGTGAAACTTCGCTTTCCACGTTTACAGTCTGCGAAACTTGCCCAACGGGCAGCGAGAAATTGACTACCAAACTCGCGCCCACCGTGAGGGTAATGTTTTCGTGTACGACGGTCTGAAATCCTGTTTGCGAAGCTTGCACTGAATAGGTACCGATGGGCAGATCCGCGATGCGGTAGCGGCCCGCTGCGTCTGTCACGGAGCTTTGGCTCACGTTCGTACCGATGTTCGTAGCCGTGACTTTGGCGCCTACCAAAGCAGCGCCGGTACTATCAGTCGCCGTTCCCAGGATCGTTCCAGTTTCGTATTGCGCGCGCGCGCCGCTGGCACAGGCCAACAGCAAAACCACCATGCCCAACGCGGCTCCTAATACAACATTCCGGGGAAAAGATCGTGCCGAGTTCTTGGACATTGCCCACCCCTGTATAGACTGCACACTTAGTCTGTGGATTTTAGAAAGTGTGGATGCCTGATACTACGCGAGGGCCTGAACTGTCAAGCAGAAACCTTAATTGGGCGCGCTACTTCGAATCGGACCGCGCACGTTTTGGCTGACTCTTTCGGCGCACCATTGGGCTATTACAGAAGTATTACAAAGCCACCGAGCTGCGCTTGCTATCCTAAATCTGCGGAAGGACAGGACCTAACTCAAGCTCCGCAGGGGATACATGGCTCTCAATCTGGAAAACATCGCGAAAAAATCGGCAACTGACGGCGAAATTAACTGGGTTACGGCGAGCTTCATGATGTTGTTTCACGTGGGCGCCATCGCAGCGTTGTTTTTCTTCTCGTGGAAACTGGTGCTATTGGCCGTGTTTCTCAACTGGGTGGCGGGGAGCCTTGGGATCGGCATGGGATATCACCGCCTGCTGACGCATCGGGGCTACAAGACGCACAAATGGATCGAGTATTTCTTCACGATTTGCGCCACGCTCGCGCTTGAGGGTGGACCAATTTTTTGGGTGGCCACGCACCGCATTCATCACCGATATTCCGACCACGAGGGCGATCCGCACTCACCGATCGACGGAAAATGGTGGGCGCACATGGGCTGGATTTTGGTGGGCAAGTCGATGCATCACGATACGACCACGCTGGCGCGGTACGTGCCCGATCTGGCGAAGGACAAGTTTCACGTGTGGATCACGAAATATCACTACGTGCCGATGATTGTCCTCGCCGGGGTCCTGTTCGCGATTGGCGGCCTGCCATGTGTTTTGTGGGGCGTTTTCTTCCGAACAGTTCTTGGACTCCATTCCACCTGGCTGGTTAATTCCGCCACTCATTCCTGGGGCTACAGGCGCTTTCAAACGCGCGACCGATCCACCAATAGCTGGTGGGTGGGCCTGCTGGCGTGGGGAGAAGGATGGCATAACAACCACCACGCGCATCCGGTTTCGGCGCGGCACGGCTTGGCTTGGTATGAGGTGGACGCCAACTGGTACGGGATCTGGCTGCTGAAGAAGCTGGGCTTGGCATGGAATGTCTATTGCGCGAAGCTGCCATCGAAGCAGTCCGTCAAAAAAGCTGCCAAAGCCCTCGGAGAGAGCATCCCGTCTGAAATGATTCCCCGCACGCAAGCAAGCACGGATTTTGCGTCTGTATAGTCTGCCTGGATTAAGCGCCGCAGAGCCATGTTTTCGAGCGTGGCTTCGTGCACAATCGATGGCATATTCGCTCCGCCTCGTTTACTGGCCGCGCCCCGCTGTACAATAAAGCCATTCAGCCATGCGCGTCATAAGCCGCCGCAAGACCACGATTTTCTTCCTGTTTGTCGGGGTCGCTTCGATTACAGCGGCGGTTGTGCTCAACATCAGTTGGATTATCCGGAATTGGCGCGATGCTGTGTTGCTGTTTTCAGGAGTCGTTTTCTTCCTACTGATCATTGCCGGCCTGGTGCTCAACACAACCTTTCTGGTTCGCGAGATACGCCGAAACGAACAGCACGACAGTTTCATTAACGCCGTGACGCACGAGCTGAAGACCCCGATCGCATCGATTCGCCTGTATCTTGAAACCTTGCAGCGCCGCGAACTCGAGCCGGCGCAGCGGCAGCAGTTTTACGGGCTCATGCTGGAAGATACCGACCGGTTGCTTGGGACGGTCGAGCAAGTGCTCAAGGCGGGACAGGTGAGGGTGGCGAAAGCGAAGCGCCATCCCGTGGATTTCGATTTTCGCGGGCTCGTGAGCGAGTGCATGGACCTGGCGCGGACGCGGCATCATTTGCCTGAATCCGCGCTGTACTGGCGAAGGGAGCCTGGAACGGCTGCTGGAGATGGCTCGGCGGTCACCGTGCACGGCGATCCCGAGGAATTGCGCACTGCGGTGGCGAACATCCTGGACAACGCGATCAAGTACTCGGGTGGGCAAGTGGATGTTTCGGTCGAGATTGAGATGCTGCCCCGCAATCGCGTCGCTTTGCGAGTGCGCGACCGAGGCATCGGCATACCCGCGCACGAACTGAAGCGGATCTTTAAGCGCTTTTACCGCGTGCGCGGACGAGCGTTTTCGCAGGCCAAGGGAACGGGGCTGGGCCTGTTTATCGTCAAATCGATTGCCCGCGCGCACGGCGGACGGGTGTTTGCCGAAAGTGGCGGGGCCGTTCCGGGGACCACGGTGACTTTCGAACTACCGAGGCTCGGATCATGAGCCGGATCCTTGTGGTCGAGGACGAAATGCATCTCGCCGAAGGACTGCGCTTTAATCTCGAAGCGGAGGGTCACGCGGTCGATCTGTGCGAGGATGGCGAAACGGCGATGCGCCGGCTGCTGAAAGACAAAGAGCATTTCGACGCCGTCGTGCTCGACGTGATGCTGCCGGGGATTGACGGGTTCTCCGTCGCATCGGCTCTGCGCAAGGCAAAGAATTATGTGCCGGTGCTGATCCTCACCGCGCGCGGACGCCCTGAAGACGTGCTGGAAGGGTTTGCCGCGGGAGCTGACGACTACCTTGCGAAACCTTTCGATTTGCAAATATTCCTGGCGCGGCTGCAGGGACTTCTTCGCCGGAGCGCCTGGCACGCCGGCTCGCTAAAGGGCAATCAAGCTGCGTCTACGACGGCAAATCAGCCTGCGGCCTCGGCATCGCCAGGCGGAAATCGATCTTCGAGCGAGATTTATTCGTTCGGCGGGAAGACGCTCGATTTTGATACGCTCGAACTTCATTCCGACGGCACGACCATTCAGCTTACCCTGATGGAAGCAAAGCTTCTCCGCCACCTGATACGAAATGCCGGCCGCGTCGTCTCGCGCAAATCGATTTTGGAAGACGTTTGGGACCTTCGCGAAGATACGGACACTCGTGCCATCGATAACTTCATCGTCCGCCTGCGCCGGTATGTTGAGAAGGACCCAGCCAAGCCTCGCCACCTGCTCACCGTTCGCGGCGTGGGTTACAAATTCCTCGCTTAGGCTCGGATCGTTGATGAACGAGCCTTAGCTCGGATCAAAAGCCCCGTCCCGACTGCCCATCCGTTTGAATGGCGCGAACCTCGGCGGTCGTTATTATTCTTGTTCGCATGCCACCGCCCTCCTATAATTATCGACAATACTTCGCGCGGCATCTAAGCGGGGAGCAGTTTCCATGGCTGAAGTTTCACGTATTGTGAAACCTCTTGTGCTATTTGGGTTTCCAGTGTCCTGCGCGGGAGCGATTTGGCTGCTGTTTTTCTCCGTTGAACCGCCTCCAGGGTCACTCGCTCGCGTCTGTTGGTTGAGCGCCGTCCTTTGCTGCTTGGGTAGCGTCGTGTGGACTTATTCGACGATCGTCGCTTATCTGGCTCGACGGTGGGACTGGAGCGCGGGGACCTGTGGTTGGCTCACAATTTGTTTCTATGGCTCTAGTCTACTGCTTTGGATCTTTAGCAATAATCCGCGGGCGTGGAGCGCAGTCTCCCCGATATTTCTCCTATTCGTCCCTAGTAGTTATTTAATCCGAAGGCTGGCATTCCCTGGACTCGGTGCGGAACGCCGGTTGAAGTAGTAGAGAATCGAAAAGCCATAAGAGCACGCGACCTCTGAGCTAAACGCGGGCCTCGGCGTAGGACTTGATGCCGGTGGTGCTGTGCTCATAGCCGCTGCGGTTGCGGCGGTAGCGGACCGCTGCTAAAATCTTTTGGCTGCGCGGCTGGCAAAATCATCTTCGTTGCACTCCTGAAAGCACCGCGGCTCGCGGAAGGCCACAAACCGAAAAGGGGAGAGCGATTGGCCAAATATGATTTGGTAATCATCGGCAGCGGCCCGGGCGGGTACGTGGCCGCGATACGCGCCGGTCAATGGGGACTGAAAACCGCGGTTGTGGAAAAGGACCCGTTTCTCGGAGGCACTTGCCTGCACGTCGGTTGCATTCCCACGAAGGTGTTTCTCCATCACGCCGACCTTTACGACAATTTCCTGCGCGCCGAAGAGTTTGGCTTCGAGGTAAAAGACGTAAAAGTGAACTGGTCGGCGATGCTGGCGCGGAAAGACAAAATCGTTAAGAGGCACGCGGGCGGGATCGCAGCCCTGTTCAAGAAAAATAAAGTGGAATGGATTCAGGGATGGGGGCGCATCGCGGGACCGGGGCGGGTTTCGGTGGAAAGAGATGGCAAAGTCACCGAATTAGAAACAACCTATACGATGCTGGCTACAGGATCGGAAGCGCGTTCACTGCCGGGCGTGACGATCGACGCCGATACGATCCTGACGAATCGCGAAATCCTCTCCTTGCGGTCGATTCCCAAGTCGATGGTCGTGGTGGGGTGCGGTGCGGTCGGCGTGGAATTTGCTTCGATTTTCAAGACGTTTGGATCTGACGTGACGCTGCTGGAAGCTCTGCCGAAGATGGTGCCACTGGAAGACGACGAAATTTCGGCGGAATTGCTGAAAGCGTTCAAGAAGCGGGGAATCCGGGTGGAATTGGAAGCGGTGGTCGATTCAGTCACGAAGAATGCGGCCGGCGCGACGGTCACCTACAAAGACAAGGCTGGTAAAACGCAATCACTGGATGCGGAGAAAGTGCTGATCGCCGTGGGCCGCCGTCCATTGACGGAAAATACGGGAATTGAAAAGACGAAAGCCAAGGTCGAGCGCGGTTTCGTTCACACCAACGCGTTCATGGAAACAGCCGAGCCGCGGCTCTACGCGATCGGCGATATTGTGGCCGGGCAGCCGCAGCTCGCGCACGCGGCGTCCATGGAAGGGATTATCGCGGTGGGCCGGATGGCCGGCAAGGAGATGCAGCCCTTCGATCGGAGGCGCTGTCCAAACGCCACCTACTGCGAGCCGCAAATCGGCTCGATCGGCCTGACGGAAAAGCAGGCGCGCGAGGCCGGATTTGAGGTGAAAACCGGGAAGTTTCCGTTCCTCGGCAACAGCAAGGCCAGCATCCTCGGGCATCACGAAGGCTTCATCAAGGTGGTGGCGGAAGCGAAATATGGCGAGATCCTTGGCGTTCACGCCATCGGTCCGCTGGCCACGGAGATCATCGCCGAGCCGGTGGCAGCGCTCGGACTGGAAGCAACGCTTGACGATATGGCCGCCACGATTCACGCGCATCCAACTGTCTGGGAGGCCATGGGCGACGCGTTCAATTCCGTGCGCGGGCTTGCGATCAACTTTTGATTCCCGCACAGCGTTCGCGCGCCGCTGGCAGTCCGAGAATGTCATGGAACGACCTGAAAAAATCGTCTGGGTTGCCGATATTGGGCTGATCTCCTACGAGCCCGCGTGCGTATTGCAGCGAGAGCTCGTTGAAGCGCGCAAAGCGGGCGCCATTCCTGATGTGCTGCTGCTCTGCGAGCATCCCCACGTGATCACGCTCGGACGGAATGGGAAGCGCGAAAATCTGCGAGCCGGAGAACGACTGCTGGCGCAGATGCGCGTCGAGTTTAGCCAATCCGACCGCGGTGGCGACATCACCTATCACGGCCCCGGGCAAATCATCGGCTATCCTATTCTCGACCTTGCCGCGCACCGGCGCGATATCCGCTGGTATGTGGAGCAGCTTGAGGAAGTGATGATTCGCGCGACCGCGGATTTTGGCCTTGCCGCGCACCGGAGCGACGCTAACCACGGGGTGTGGCTCGATGCCCCCGGCGGCGAAGAGAAACTCGGCGCACTGGGCGTGCATCTGAGCCGCTGGATCAGTTCGCATGGTTTCGCTTACAACGTGACGACTGATCTGCGCTATTTCGATCTGATCGTGCCGTGCGGCGTGGCAGGGAAGCGCGCCACGTCGCTGGAGCGCGCACTGGGCCGTGCCGTGCCCATCGAGGAAGTCCGCGAGCGGCTCGTTGCGCACTTCGCCACCGTATTCGGCCGCCAGCCGCGGCGCATGAGCCGGCAAGAGCTCGAAAAGCATCTGCAGAGGACTTGCGTCGCAAATGGAGACTAAGCTGACGCGCGAGCAGCAACTTGAGCTGTATTACTACATGCAGCTCAATCGCCAGCTCGAAGAGCGCCTAGTGCGGCTATTCCGGCAGAACAAAATCGTCGGCGGCGTGTATTCGAGTATGGGTCAGGAGGCGGTCTCCGTCGGCACTTCGTATGCACTCGAACCCCGCGACTGGCTCGCGCCGATGATTCGCAACATCGGCGCGCTGTTGGTGAAGGGTTTCAAGCCTCGAGATATTTTCACGCAGCACATGGCCAAAGCCACTTCTCCGACGCATGGGAAGGACGGGACGAGCCACTTCGGCGACCTGAAAAATTTGCATGTGATCTCGCCGATTTCGATGCTGGGCGAGCTAATACCGGTGATGGCCGGTGTAGGGATGGCGGGCCGCTATCTGGGACAAAAAATCGTGGCCATGACTTGGATTGGTGACGGCGGCAGCTCCACAGGAGCATTCCACGAAGGGCTGAATTTGGCGGCCGTACAGCGGGCGCCGCTGGTGCTGGTGCTGGAAAACAACCAGTGGGCGTATTCAACGCCGGTTTCGCGGCAGGTGCCGCTGAAAAATCTTGCCGACCGGGCCCTTGCGTACGGCATCCAATCCCGCATCGTGGATGGAAATGACGCGATCGCCGTTTACGAAACGTCGAAATGGGCGGTGGATGAATGTCGCGCTGGCCGTGGGCCCATCCTGATCGAAGCCAAGACGATGCGCATGAAGGGCCACGCGCAGCACGATCCCGCCGAATACGTGCCGAAGGAAATGTTCGCGTATTGGAAAGCGCGCGATCCGATCGCGCGCTACGAAAAATATCTGACCGAGCACGGATTGTGGGACGCGAAGGTGAAAGCCGAGATTGACGCGCGCATCGAACGCGAACTCGATGAAGACCAGCAATTCGCTGAGGAATCGCCATTGCCGTCGCCGGAAACGGCCGAGCAGGGCGTTTACTGCGAGGGATGCCACGAGGTGCAAGCTGATTGGCGCCGACCAAAAGAGCAAGTGATGCCGCCGGCCGCAAGCGTGGAGGCCACATGGAAAGTGTCGGATTTCGGTGCGGCTACCGCGCCGCCACGGGCCCAAAATACGGCTCATGCGAAGCCAGCCACGCCTTATCACAAGGCCGCGCCTCAGCGCCCAGCTTCTCCTTCGGCGCCACTCGAAGGATCATCCGAAAAAGTTGTCGCGCAGGACATTGCGGTAGCGCCGCCTTTGCGGGTGCCGTTCGGACGCGGGCCGAAAGATCGCGTGTTTGAACGCGAACAGCAGCAAAATCAGCCTTCGAAGCACAATCCGCGCCGGAGGCGGAGGCGCTGATGGCCGAAGTCACCATGCTCGAAGCGATACGCGAGGCGCTATTCGAGGAATTTGAGCGCGACCCGGCCATTGTTGCGCTTGGGGAGGACATCGGCGTTTTCGGCGGCGCGTTCAAGGCAACCGAGGGCCTGCTCGCAAAATTTGGCCCTGAGCGCGTGATCGATACGCCGATCAGCGAAACGGCAATCGTCGGCGCGGCATGCGGAATGAGCTATTTGGGCTTGAGGCCTGTGGTCGAGATGCAATTCATCGATTTCATCGCCTGCTGCTTTAATCAGGTGACGAACTTCGTGGCCAAATCGCACTACCGCTGGGGCGCGCCCGTGCCCATGGTGATTCGCGGGCCATCCGGCGGCGGCGTGCACGGCGGGCCGTTCCACTCCGCGAATCCGGAGATGTATTTCGTTCACACTCCAGGTCTGAAAGTCGTCTATCCCTCGACGGCTTACGACGCCAAGGGCTTGCTGAAATCCGCGATTCGCGACAACAACCCGGTGCTCTTCTTCGAACACAAGTTCCTCTATCGCCGCGTGAAAGAGGATCTTCCGTCGGCTGAATACACGGTGCCGATTGGCAAAGCGGCAGTACGGAGAGAAGGCCGCGACCTGACAATTTTGAGCTACGCAGCCGCGGCGCATACATCGCTCGAAGCCGCGCAGATTTTGGAGAAAGAGGGGATCGATGCGGAAGTGATCGATTTACGAACGCTGCTTCCGCTCGATCGCGATGCCATCATTAGCTCGGCAAAGAAAACCAGCAAGGTCTTGGTGGTGCATGAAGATACACGAACCGGAGGTATTGCCGGAGAAATTGCGGCCATCCTATGCGAAGATGCTTTTGGCTACTTGGATGGACCGGTCGCGCGCGTTACAGCGCTCGACACTCCGGTCCCGTACTCACCGCCGCTGGAACAATATTTTCTGCCCAGCGTCGAAAAAGTTGCCGCCGCCGCGCGGGAATTGGCAAAATACTAATCTCATAAGAAAGCAGGGCTTGCTCCGTGGGCAAAACCAAGGGACTGAACCAAGCCGAATTCGAGACCGGTACACAGGTGCGCATTGCCGACCGCGCCTTCCTCGAACAATTTCTGGAGGCTGGGCAATATCATCACGAGCTTGAACCCGAGCAACTCGACTTCGCTGACCGCGTCGCGCGCGTCGAAAAGGTCGAGTTCTTTCATGGCGGCGATGAAATTTACACCCTCGAAGGCATTCCCGGCGCGTGGCACGAAGAGTGCCTTCGCCCGGTTTAAGCCCCGGCAGCATCGGATGGATTTGTTCTTGCTGAGGAGATCACCATGGCAGTTGATGTAATCATGCCCCAGATGGGCGAAAGCATCTTTGAAGGCACGATCACGAAATGGCTCAAGAAGCCCGGCGACAAAATCGACCGCGACGAGCCTTTATTCGAAATTTCGACTGACAAGGTGGACGCGGAGATTCCTTCGCCCGCTGCGGGCGTGCTGAAGGAAATCAAAGTTGCCGAGGGGCAGACGGTTCCCGTGCAGACAGTTGTCGGTACGATCGACGCTGTCGGCGCTGCAGCCGCCACTCCGGCTCCCTCACCCGCGAAGCCTGCGTCAGCGCCGTCGCCCAAGTCCGAAGCGCCTAAGCCTCCAGCCGCTCCTCCGCCGGATGCGCCTCCCGCGCCCAAAGCCGCCGCGCCCGTTTCCGCAGTACCCCTCTCAGCGCCTGCGTCCGAGCGTCACGGCGATGGCGAGAAGATCCGCACGTCGCCGCTTGTCCGCCGTATTGCGCGCGAAAACCAGATCGACCTTTCGCAGGTACCCGGCACCGGCGCCGGAGGACGCGTCAGCAAGCGCGACATTATGGCCGTCATCGAAGGTGGCGCCGCGCCCGCCGCCGCTCCATCCGCCACGCCTGCGCCTGCCGCGAAGTCCGGGCCGGGCGCCGCGCCGGGAACCGCGTTCGAAGCCGCCGTCCCGCGCGAGCGCATGTACTTCGGACATTACGAAGTTCAGCCGATGTCGATCATGCGCCAGCGCATCGCCGAGCATATGGTGCTCTCGAAGCGCACTTCACCGCATGTATATTCGATTGAAGAAGCGGATGTGACGGCGCTTGTCTCGCTTCGCGCGAAGTTAAAAGATAAATTCGAGCAGGAAACAGGCACCAAGCTGACCTACATGCCGTTTTTTATTCGCGCCGCCGTCGAAGGGCTGCGCGCATATCCGACTGTCAACTCCTCCGTCGATGGAACGAATATCATTCTTCACAAGGAATGCAACGTGGGTATCGCTGTGGCGCTCGACTGGGGCCTGATCGTGCCGGTCATCAAGAACGCCGAAGAGAAAAATTTCCTGGGCCTCGCTCGCACCGTGAACGATCTCGCCGAGCGCGCCCGCAACAAGAAGCTCAAGCCCGAGGAAGTACAGGAGAGCACGTTCTCGATCACGAATCCGGGCATCTTCGGAGGGCTCTTCGGCCTGCCCGTGATCAATCAACCCAACGTCGCGATTCTCGGTATTGGAGCGATTGAAAAGCGCCCAGTCGTGATCGAGGATGCGATCGCTATTCGCTCGATGGTCTATCTGACGCTGTCGTACGACCATCGCGTGGTGGACGGCGCCGTGGCGCACCAGTTCATGGCGCACGTCAAACACACGCTTCAGAACTGGACGGAGCCGATTCTTTAGCCCCAATCGAACGAGCCGGAGTCTTTTGGGACGAGGGCCCGCCGCCATTCCACGCAAAGTGGCGGCGGAATTTCTTTCGTGCTGAATGAAATTTTCCGAGCATTCCTTCAAGTCACCCGTCGATGCCTGATCCTGTCGCGCGCCATCCCTGGGGCGTGCCACCGTGGAAAATTGATTTTCATCCGCCGCGCGTGCCGCTGCCGGATTCTGTTGACGTGGCGATTGTGGGAGGCGGCTTTAGCGGCTTAGCGACAGCAGCGTGGTTGCGCCGCATTTCGCCGCTGACTTCTGTTGGGGTGTTCGAAGCGTCGGAGATCGGCGCCGGCGCGAGCGGCCGCACAGGAGGACTGGCCCTGGCCGAATCGGCAGCGGGCGATCTGCCCGGCCTTGGTGACGTCCTCGCTGGGCTATCGGATATCCTGAACAAATTGGAAGTCGATTGCGACTTGCAGCTTCCGGGAGCTTGGGAACTCGGGCGGGGTGATGCGGCAAAGCAAGCACCGGGTGCGCGGCCGGGCCGCTCGCCTATTCAATGGAGCGATTCCGGCGAGCTTCGTGTGGTCAACGAAGTCCCAGGCGGCACGATTGATCCCGGAAAGCTCGTCGGCGGTTTGGCCCGCGCCGCGCATCGGCTCGGCGCCCGGATTTTTGAGCATTATTTAGTCGAGGCTATTGACTGGCACCCGCAACCGGCCTTGAAATTTCGCAGCCAAAGTGTTCGCGCGAGCAAGGTCCTGATCGCCGCGAACGCGTTCTCGCTTGAACTGTCCTGCCTGGCAAACAAAGCGCAGCCGCGCCTCACATTAGCTGCGTCAACCGGACCGATTTCCGATGAGGAGATCGCCGCCGCCGGGCTGGCCGATCGCAAGCCTTTCTACACAGTGGATCTGCCGTATCTTTGGGGACGGCTCTGTTCCGATAACTCGATCGTTTGGGGAGCCGGCCTCGTAAATCCGCCGCCGTCTGGCAACTTGAAAGAAATCGAAATCGATTCGCCCGAGCCGTCCCGGATGTTTGAGACTTTGGAGCGCCGGGTGCGCGGCCTACATCCGGTATTGGCTGCCGCGCGATTCACGCATCGCTGGGGCGGGCCTATATCCTTTCGCGAAAGCTGGACGCCGGCGTTTTCGCGTCACCCGGGCAGCAAAGACGCAATTGTGCTCGGTGCGTACGCCGGGCACGGCGTCGCGCTTTCCGTCTATCTCGGCGCTTGGGCGGCTGAAGCAATTCTCGGCCGGCGCGAACTGCCGACGTGGGGCCGGCTCGACTCTCGGTAGAAGGTTCGCAGCTTGATCGGGATCCAACTGGAATACGGCCATCGAGTTGCTCGTCCAGAGTTCCCGTGGGCGGCTCGGTGACCCAGGTTCAGGATCACTGGCAGCGAGGGGCTTCCGGGGGAAGATTGGAAGCCTCGGGTCATGCGGTCACGAGGCTTTGAACGGGATCCCCAGAAGGGTATCCAACACGGATTCGGCACGATCACGCGCGGCCCGCAGTTGAATGTCTTCTGCTTCGGCGGAAAGCAAGCTCAACTCCGTTTGCACATAGAGCGCCGCGGAAAGATTCCCTTCCTCGAAGCTTTTCTTGGCAGCCGACTCGGTGTGTCTCAAGATCGTCAGCCTCGCGTCAAGCTCGCCGAGTTGCCGGTCCATGATCTTCGTTGCTTCCCAGACCTGGTGGGCTTGTCCCGACGCCTGATCCAAACGAGCCTGATACGTTTGCCGAAGAGCTGCGCGCGTCGCTCGCTGTATTTCGATTTGGCCCTGATTGCGGTTGAATATTGGCAGCGAAAGGCTCACTTCCGGCCCCAAATCATTCACGCCCTCGGCCGGGTCGCGGCTGAAAACCACACCTGCGCTCAGGTCGGGAAATTGTGCGACCACCGCTTCTCGCACCCGCTGCTCTTGCGCTTCGTATCCGGCCTGCAGCGCAAGCAGGTCCGCGCGCCGATGAGGCAGCGCCGCAATGGCTTCGTCCAGTTGATTCTTCGAAAGCGCGCCGGCATTCGTCGAGCCAATCAGCCGAAGTTGCGCGTCCGGCTTAAGTCCGAGCAAGGCGTTGAGTTGGTGTCCCGCGCTGTTTTCGTCCACTTCGAGCTGGCGGAGCTTCGCTTCTGAATTGGTCAGAACCGTAAGGTCGGCGGTCACTGCGTTCAGCGTCAGATCGCCTTTCTGCATCGCGGCGTTGTCTTCGCGATAGCGTTCCGTAAGGAACTCGCGCGTTGAAATCAGCAGGCCGCGGAGCTGTTCATCGGACCGCATCCGGATGAACAATTGCCTCGCCATCTGGGCTACTTGCCATTCCTGCCAGAGAATGTCCAGATGCACCTGTCGCTGGTTTGCTCTGGCGGCTGCTTTAACTGCGCCGCGCGTTATCAGAGCCTGAAGATCTTCGGTGAGACCGATGTCGCCGCCATAATTCAATGCGGACTTTTCGAAATCAGCATTCAATTGGGGATTGGGAAGCAATCCGGATTGAACTAGCTGGGCGCGCGCCACTCCAGCCTGCAAACGCGCGGCCCTCAAGTCTGGATCATTGAACACGGCGAGCGTGACCACGGCCGTTTCATCTAAGCCGTTTGCGGGGAAAGGGTGCGGCTCCATTCCCGGAAGCCAGAATTCGCTGGCAGGAATCGTGAGCGATGGGACGGAAGCCAGATCCGGCGCACTTGGCAGCGGCGCCGTATGGTAGACCGCACATCCTGCCAGGCAGACTAGTGCCAGGTAAATAGGTAAGCCCAGCCGCCGAACCGGATCCACTCGCATCATGCCGCGCTCGCTTTTACAATTTGCTTGCGCCGCTGATGAACATAGAGCGCCGGTATGAGATTGGCGCTCAGCAGCGCGCTCCAAAAGATTCCGCCCATTACGACCACAGCCAGTCCTTGCTCCGGTGCCGCGCCCTGTCCCCACCCGAGCGCCGTTGGCAGCATGCCCAGCACCGCCGTCAAGGTTGTGAGCGTGATTGGACGAAAGCGTACGCTCACCGCTTCGCTGACTGCATCCTCAACCGCCATGCCCGCGGCTTCATTTCGGCGGGCGCGGTAGAGCAGCACGATCCCATGGTTCAGGCCGATGCCGATCAGCGTCAAAAATCCGACCAGTCCTACGGCATTCAATCCCACGCCGCTCACGATCAATGCGACTGCGCCGCCGCTAAAGGCCAGCGGAATTTGCAGCAGCAGCAATCCCGAAACGAGACGACCCTCGAACTGGAGGATCATGATTCCAGTCATCAGCACAAATGCCGCCACCGCCGCGATTCCCAGTGCTATTGCGCCGCTTTCGATTTGCGCGTAGAGTCCGCCGAAGCTGATGCGATAGCCCGCCGGTAAGCGCAGGCTTGCGAGCGCACGGCGCGATGCCGCAATCGCGACGCCCAGCGGGCCCGTGGGCGTTGCAATGATTTCCAAGGCACGCGCTCCATTGATATGGCGAATCTGCGTTGGCGTACTGACCATCGTCAATTTTGCCAGTTGTCCCAGCGGCGTCCAACCGGCGGTGCGAATTGGCAGCCGGCGCAGCGCGTCCAGGGATTTCTGCGGGGCATCAGCCAGCCGGACGTAGATATCCAGCGGGACATTTCCTTCCGGCACCTGCGCCACGATCTCGCCGTTCAGCAGGGGCGAAATCTGCGACTGCAACTGAGCGGCGGTCATGCCCACAGCGGCAAGTGCGGTCGCTTGCGGCTCCAGCCGAATTTCTGTCACCGGATACGCGTCGTTATTGAAGATCCCAGTGAGCGATGGGACGGTTCGAAGCCGTGCTGTGACCTGTCCGGCGATCGTGCGCAATTCTGGAATATCGTTGCCGAACAGGCGTAACACGAAAGGCTGCGGAAGCCCGGAAAGGCTTTCTCCCACGCGTTCGATCGTCGGAGTATCGATCCCCACTTGAACTCCTGGCATCTGGCTTTCTTTTTGTATTCGTTCGGCAATACCGCTCAGGCTGTTCACGTTGACGCTCGGCTTCAGAGTCACTTGAATTTCGCCGGCGTACGCTGGCTCCGTGTACATCGTGCTCGCCGGCGATCCGATGCGGGAGAAAACGTGCGCCACTGCGGGGTCTGCTCGCAGGCGCTGCGTCATCGTCATCACCGCTTCTTCCGTATCGAGCATCGAAGATCCCGGAGGCAGCGTGAAGCTTTCCAGCAGCACGCCTTCGTTTGGCAAGGGCAAAAAGTTGAGCGGCACCAGCACCAGTCCCGCGATGCTAGCCAGAAGAATCACCACGCATCCCGTCAAGCTGGCCACCGGATGCCGAGAAACGCCGTGAAACAAGCGCATGTTCCATGCTCGCAGTTTGTCCATGGCCCGCGCCGCGGTCGTCGGCGTTCTGCTGGCACGCGCGGGCACAAAGCTGAGGCTCAACGGCACCAGGCTAAGCGAGATGATCAGTGAGGCGAGCAGCGCCAGCGCCATAGCCAGCGCGAACGGGACGAAAAATAACCCCGCGAGCCCACCCACAAATAGCAGAGGAATGAAAACGGCCACCGTCGTCAACGTCCCTGTCACGTCCGGGCTGGCGATTTCCCTCAGCCCGTTAAGTATCCCCCTTCGGCGCTTGTCTCCTTGTTCCCATCGGTGGTAGATACTTTCGAGAACAATGATTCCGTCATCAGCGAGCAGGCCCACTGCTACGGTCAGCGCTCCAAGTGTCATCAGATTCAGGCTGTCCCCTGCGGCGTAAAGGCCGGCAATACCCGTCAGAAGCGATACCGGAATACTGAGCGCCAGAATCCAAACGCCGCCGCTGGTACCGAGGACCCACAGCATCACCGCAATGGCCAGCGCCCCGCCGATCAGTAAATTGCGCGTAAGGTCCGAGCCAACCACGTGCACCAGATGCCCTTGGTCGTAGATGCTCACCCATCGCACGCCTTGCGGTAGCTGGCCGGCGGTCTGCGCCAAAGTTGCGTTCACGGCCTGCGTCACCGGTTCCGTCGAAGCGCCTGGCTGCTTGAACACGATGAGCGCGATACTGCGCTCCTCATCGAAGTAAACCCTGTTGAACGTCGGCACCGGCCCGCGCACGATTCGCGCCAGATTTCCCAGTGGAACTGGCCCAGCGGTGCTCGCGATCGGAATGTTCCGCAGTTGCGCCCCGCTGACCGGCAAATCGCGGACCTCGATCAACGCGTCCTGATGCCCTTGCGACAGATACCCGCCCGGTTGCAAAAGCACGTTCTGCCGAATCGCATCCGTAATGGACGTAATCGGCACTCGGTATCGGACCAGCGCCTTTAGATTCGGTTGCACCCACAGGCTTTCGGCGCCTGCGCCGTACACATCCACTCTTTGCACGCCCGGCAGCGCCCGCAGCGCCGGAACGACATTCGCAAGCACCTCCCGCTGCACTTCAGTTGGATCGACGATCACGGGTATTTCAGCCGTGTAATCGGCCACTTCGTTGATGGCGTTGCCCATCACCTCGGCTAGCGGATGCACCGATACGGGCATGCGCCCACGCGCCCGGTCAATGGCGCCATTCACGGATTGCAAATCCATCTGCGGATCGGTACCTTCGCGAAAGCGCACGTCGTTTTCCACTTCGCCATCGCCCATTGTGGATTCCAGGCTGACCACGTTTGGCAGTGCCAGAATCTCGCCCTCGATTGGCCAGGTGATTTGGGTTTCGAGCTCCGAGGCCGTTGCGCCGGGCTCGTGCGTGATCACGCTGATTTGCGGAAAGTCGAATGCCGGAAGCACTTCCACGGGAATCTTCCATAACGCATACGCGCCATAAGCGACCAGCGCTCCGTAAACGAGCACCCAAAACAGAGGCTCCGAAAGCAACCGGCCAATGGTTTTTTGCTGGTCCGCCACGGCTTACTCGTCCGGCGGCTGATACTGTGCGCCGATACTGCGATGAAAGAGCAGATACGCGTTTTGCACCACGACCTGCGAACCCGCTTTCAATCCGCTCTCGAGATACGTTTGCCAGCCGCGCCGCGGGCCCGGTATCACCTCTTGCGCATGGTCGCCGCTGCCGGTGTGCACCAGAACCCACCATTTGCCTTGATCGAGAATCAGTGATCGCGTCGGCACCGCCACCAGCTTTCGCGGTGGCAGATCGAGTGTGACCGACCCAAATTCTCCGTCCACCCACCGCGCACCCGCAGTGACCGGAATCAGTCCGATCATTTCGCCGCCTGCCGCCGTCATTGAACCCGAAATGGCGCGAACTTTCACTCCGGTGGGCGCGCTGCCATCAGCTGGCGAAAACGCGCCCCTCATTCCCACGTGAATCCGGGAAACGTCGCTCCCGTAGTACATCGCCTCAAGCCACAATCCTCGCGTGGTCCGCAGCGTAACCACCGGCTGACCGGCGCTCACAAGCTGGCCAGGCGAAGCGTTCAATGCCAGCACGGTTCCGGGGGCGGGCGCGGATAACGTCATCATCTGCCGCACCGCGTCGAGGCGCGATTTGGCATTATCGAAATTCGTCTGCGCCTGCGCCACGGCGCTTTCGGCCTGCTGGACCGTCGCGCGGGTGCTCAAATGCGACGGCAGTTGCTCGCGTTCGATAACCAGATACTCGCGTGCGGCTTCGAGTTGCGCCTGCGCGCTTCTCAGTCCGGCTTGGCCCTGCTGCAGCGCCAACTGTATTTCTGGGCCGGTCAGATGCGCCAATTCCTGGCCAGCACGAACATGCTCTCCCGGAATTACGGTCAGTCCGGTCACGATTCCACCCTCGGCCGCGCTCACTGGCAGCGTGGTGATCGGCTTCACTTGCCCATAAGCACGGAGGTGAGGCGTTACGTTCGCAGCTTTGGCCGTAACGTACTGCGGGCCTCCAGTCTGTGCCTTCAGCGCCCGCGTTGCCGTACCGGCCAGAACGATCGCGAGCGCGACCCTCAACTTGGCCGCGTTCGCCGGCACAAAAGAACATCCCGATTTTACGTGCATGGAATTCGCTCCTGGCAGACGGAATTGTGCCTTTCAGCACGTCGCCTTGCCTACTGCTTCGGAGTGAACTCTAGATGCGGAGCCGAAGGGGAGGAGATAGTGTCGATGCCGGCAGCAGAGAAATTGTCGGTACCGCCACAATCCACGCGGAAACAACGATTCCGATTTTCGCGAAAATCGCGCCTGCCGCAATCGAGAGCAGTCTGGCGACCGCGAAGCTCAGTTGCAGAACCAGCAGAACCAACGCCAGAGTCGATTCCGTGTCATGGCCACTCACGAAAATCGAATTGTTAGAGTGGAAAAGCATCTCGCAGAAGGGAGACATGATGCACGCGAACAGCGCCAACCCGAGTGCACATCGGACGAACTTGATTCTGCTTTGCACAGTGCCTCGCTGCGCCGGTCGCGCGGCACCGCCGCTCGGCGCCCCGCGATACAAGCCTGCCAGTCGCCGCTATCGTATCGCCGGATAAGACTCGAATCAAGCCGCGTCTGTGCGGCCAGCGGACCCTCGTCAGGCCTGCGCAATCGCAGGCCGCCTACCGGCGCAGATGATGGTTTTGCCGCACTGCCGCGCCATCGAACATCATCGCCGCGTGATGCCTGCATTCAAGCGCATGCTGTTCGCCCGGCGCGGCGCCGCATTCCAAGCAGGACCGATCTCCAAGATGAACGTTGGCTCGTTCCCAATCCAGCCACAGGGCTTGCAGCAGAAAGTTTTCGTCGTCGGCAGCCACGTGAATCGAGGAGAGAAAATCCTTGTCCGCGGGAGTCACCGCAACCGGAGTTGCGTGCGTAGGCCCGAGCCTTCCGCCGAAATCGCATAGCGTCGGCAAGCCTCCGTTGTGTCCTCGAAATCGCCGGTGCGGGTGATACCACACGCCGTCCGCGCGCTCGACCGCTTCACCGCAATGCGCGCACGTCAGCATAGGCCAATTTTACTCTCGCGCGAACCGCCCGGCTCACTTTTCGGTTCCCACTGTGGCTTGCGTCAGGCTACGCCCACTTGTCGATCAACACGCTCTTTCCATGGCTGAAGTTCGCCACCTGCGATACCGGATCGGTCGATCCGCCGATCACCACCACGCTGATGCGATCCGGATGCGGGAACTTCGGAATCACTGTGTCGTCCGGCAGCTTGTACCAGGTCGCGAACGGCTCCACTCCCTTAAGCGCCTGCCCGTATTCGAAAAGGTACGACCAATTGCGCTCGCGGTATTCCTTCGCCGTCTGGGTCGTGTTCTTGTAGAAGTAATCGATCAGTTTTTCCTTTGTGTCGTAGCCCTGCTCCTTGAGCGTCTGCGCGCAGATCGGCTCGCAAAGCAGCAGCGCGCCAAAGAACCCCGTAAACGTCGAGAACAAATCGACGTATTGCTGCTCGAAGTGCGGCGTTCCGCCGACGCCGCTGCCTTTTCCGACCTGTCCAGCGGAGATACCCAGGCCGCTAAACAAACTCACCACGTTGTCTTCCTTTTTGAATCCATGTTGCACGTGGAACGGTTCCCACGGACTGGCCTCTTCGTTTTCCGCCATGATCAGGTTGATGTAATTCAGAGTGTTTCCCATGTCTCCCATGTATGTTTCGCCGGGAATGCCCGCGTTCCCCAGGTTTTTCGAGATCAACGTCCACGCGCGGCCAATCGTCGCGTTTGCCTGCGCGAATGGGCCCAGCGCGCCGATGCCGCTGTTCATGTTGATCTTCTTGCGAATCGGCCCGTTGATCAGCGCGCCGTATGCCAGGTCGTTCGTCGAGCTGATCAGCGAAATATATCCGGACGACGCGATCGCCAAAATCACCGGCATGTACTCCGGCCTCGCGCCCGCCATCACCGCGTTGATCGCTACATGCCTCACCGTGAACGTCCAGGCTTCCATCGCGTTGGTGCCGCCCGCGGCCGCCAGTTTGCCCACCACTTCGTCCGGATGGTGACTTGTGCCTTTCAGCATTTCATCGACGGCTTCCTCGGTAGGAATGATGATTGGCAGATAATCCGTGTAGCCGTTGTTCCGGTAGAATTCCTGCAGATTCTTCGGCGTATCCGCGTCGAATTTTTCCGGTCCAACCGAAGGCGTTTCTTTTCCGGTCCTCTTGTCTGCTGCCGTCAGCGGTTTTGTAAGAGCGTTTTTCACCTCTTGCATCATCGGCTTTTTCGTGGCCGGATCCGGGCCGTTGACATATGCCCATAGCTGGTCCGGAGATTTCCCCCACACCGGATGCGGCGTGAACACCAGCCGCAGCGTCGGCATTCCGCGCTTCGCGGCGTTCAATTTGCATTCCTGCTCAAAGGCCACCGTGACTACGGGGCAAGTCGGAACTCCCATCTTCTCGAGCGTTATGCAGTGACCAACGGTCGCTGGGGCGCACGAGCTTCAATGCCCGACCCCCATGATTACCGCTGCGCCCGCCGCCTTTACTTCCGCCCACAATTTCGGATCGTCCTCGGGATAATCGCCTGCCTTGCGACGGTAGATCGTCTTCACGCTCGGCATGTTTTCCTTGAACCACCGCTGCATCTCTTCGAAAAACACGTTGCCGTTGTTAAACCCTATATCCACCATGTAGATCGTTTTGCCGTCGAGAGAAGCGAACTCGGGAAGCCGCGGCGCCATCGGTACCAGCGTGATCGCCGGCGGCATGCCCTTGGGATTCAGCCCCACCAGCTTGTATTCGCTGTTGCTCACCGTCTCCTGTGCGGCCTTTGCCATTGCCGGCGAACCCGCGAAGAGTGCTGGCGACATTCCGAGCGCCTGCAAAATCTTTCTTCGATTGATTTTCATGAGTGCCTCCTTCGACGACCTTAAAAGCTGACGAGCGGCGCACTGGTATGCCATGCCAGTGACCTTCACGCCGAAATCTGCGCAGAAGCATATATGATTTTCGGCCAGGCGAGCAGCAGTTTGCGCCCGGTCGAATACGGAAAAAGGGGGAAGGCATGGCGAAGAGGAAGTATTCGGAAGTGGAGATGATCGGGGCGCTGAAGCAGATGGAGGCGGGGCGCAGCGCGGCGGAAGTGGGGCGCGAGCTGGGCGTGTCGAAGCACACGATCTACGCGTGGAAGGCGAAGTACGGCGGGATGAGTGTGGGCGAGGCGCAGCGTCTGCGGCAACTGGAGGACGAAAATCAGCGGCTGAAGAAGCTGGTCGCCGATCTCAGCCTGGACAAGGACATGCTGAAAGCGGTGATCGAAAAAAACGGGTGGAGCTCGTAGACCGGAGAAAGGAAGCGCGCTGGCTGTGGGAACACTATCTGGTGAGCGCGCGACGGGTCTGCGGGCTGCTGATGCTAGCGGAGTCGAGTTTGCGGTACGCGAGCCGGCGCAACGATGAACCGTTGCGGCTGCGGTTGCTGGAAGCGGCGCGGGAGAAGCCGCGCTGGGGCTATCGGCGATTGCAGATCGTGTTGGATCAGAGTGGAGAGCACGTGAATCACAAGCGCGTCTATCGCGTGTACCGGGAAGCGGGGTTGATGATTCGGCGCAGGGCGCGGAAACGTTTGCGGCGGGAGGGCGCGCCGCGACCCGCGTTAACCGGGCCGAATCAGGAATGGGCGCTGGACTTCGTGCATGACGCGGCGGAGAGCGGGAGGAAATTCCGGGCGCTGAGCGTGGTCGATCCCTACACGCGGGAATGTTTGGCGCTGGAGGTGGACACCAGCATGGGCAGCCGCCGGGTGACGCGCGTGCTCGAAGGGATTATTGCCGAGCGCGGGATGCCGCTGGCGATTCGTTCGGACCGGAGTTCACCTCGCGGCATTTTCTGGCGTGGTGCCTGGAGCGGAAGATCGAGGTGCTACACATTGAACCAGGGAAGCCGGTGCAGAACGCGCATGTGGAGAGCTTTCATGGGAAGTTGCGGGACGAGTGTTTGAACGCCAGCTGGTTTCAGAATCTGTTCGATGCGCGGCGGAAGATCGCTACGTGGCGCAAGGAGTACAACGAAGAGCGGCCGCACAGCAGCTTGGGATATCGCACACCGGCAGCGTTTGCGGCAGCAGTGCGAGGCGAAGAGGGCCGTGGAAAAGACGTCCAAAACCGGGACTTGGAAATCCCTGCGGGATTTCCACTTTCCCACCGCCCCGGCGGCGGTTCGTCCTTATCCCTGGAGATGACTACGCAACAGAATCGGCTCGGTAGCGAGGCAAACGTCGTATGATCCCGTGCGCAAAGATTTGGGGCATATATGGACCC
>Ga0209061_1001661_pt1 | contig 34549 bp, 33 predicted proteins | sample Coa_R1_10_FD_187157 | JGI IMG/M metagenome (GOLD analysis project Ga0209061, IMG submission 187157) | Surface soil microbial communities from Centralia Pennsylvania, which are recovering from an underground coalmine fire - Coalmine... | ecosystem: Environmental > Terrestrial > Soil >... | reverse complement strand
GGCCGACCTGGATCCCCCACCGCCCTCTCCGATGCCGAGCGGGAGCCAAGCCAGCCCTCGATCCCACCCCTGAACCCGGGAGGCCGGCTCTGCACCCGCGGCGGGAGGTCGGCCCTGGCGGTGCCGCGGGGATGCGGGTGGCAGGCCGTGAGCCGACCCCGGGCGCGGCGATCCGGGGCCGCCAGCGCGTCACGGCCACCGAGCGAGGGGAGAGAGGGCCGCCGCCGCTGCGGCCCGATCGTGACCCCGCGGGCCCAGGCCAGCTGGACCAGGGTCCAGATCCTCGGCCTCCCGGGTCCGCGCCCTCCATGGCCTCCAGCCTCCGCAACCCGGGTCTCGGGCGCCCCGGCTACGCCTGTGGGCGTCGCCAACGCTGGTCCAAATTCGCCAAGCCCTGCCCGCTCACGTCCTGCTCCGGAGCCCGCCCCCCGGTAGCCGGATGATTCCATGGTCCACGAGGAATCTCTCATCCCCACGTGATGAGCCGGTTCCGAATCTGCGGCTTGACTCTTCGGATGACCAGGGGACATCCTGAGTGGCGTCAGCACGGGACATCCCGTATCGCATACCTCGACTGGCTGTGGGAAATATGCACATGAAGTGGCTGCGACGATACCGGCCATTGGCCGTAGCATTCGGACTGGCATCATTTTTCCTGGGAGCGACGAGTGGATCCTCGCTCGCGGCCCAGATCGACCAACAACGCGACATCAGCCAGATCCTCAGCGGGCAACCGGATGCAGTTCTCTCACCCTCTCCCCAGGGATCGACATCGGAGAACCCATCCCTCACCGTCATCGATGCCCGCTCCTCGGGAGGAACCAGCCAGGCCGACATTGATCCCCCTGGCCCCTGGCAGCTTCGGGCATCCTGGACCTGCTCCGACCTCGACTCTCGGTTCACGCTCCAGGTGCAGGGAGCCGACGGCAGCCCGGTCGACTACATCTCGGGAGGCGGCACTCGGGACGTGACCAAAGATTATCCCGGCGGCCAGCACTACCACCTTGAGATCCGATCCACCTGCGCCTGGCATCTGGTGGTCAAGGACTGATGAAGGGCCGGTGGGGAAGGCCGAGGCAAGCGCCATCACTGCTCCCCACCGCCGGGGCACGCCACGAGATGATGCCATGGCCTGGAGTTCCCGGCCGCCATCTGGCCGGCGGCTAGCATCCCCACGTCGGTGACCTCGGCCATCCTGCCGAGGCGTGGCCACGTCGTGTGGTCAGGCGAGAGCCGGTGGCGCGCCCCAACCCGACCTCGGGCCGAAGCTAGCTCGAACTCCGACCCATCCATTGCCTCCGATGAACCGATGTGCTGATCCGCAGGAGGCTCCGTATCGGAAGCAGCAGCGATCGTGAACCAGCCACAGGACATGCACCACCAATGTGCGGCAGGTGAGGTATTGAGGTCCTCGGGCAGGACGGTCTTGCCGTCGATGGAGTTGGGAATGTCAAACCGATCCATGCCGCCCAAGAGCGGTCGGCCTTCGACTTGAGGACCGACCAGCGACCGAACCGGTGAATGCCAAGAACACGGAGGTGCTTCATGAGATCACGCATCTTTGCAACAGTTGGAGCCGGCGCCGTCCTGGCCACGAGCTTGGGCCTGGCCCCGACTGCACTGGCTGAAGCCTGGCACGCTCGGAACTTCCAGGTGCCGATCGTCGTCTGCGAGCCGACGTCGAGTTCGTACGCCATCTCCACGACCAACACCAACACCGCTGCCCCTGTCCAGACGATCACCGAAACGATCACTAGCGCTCTCGGCCTGCGGCTGGAGAACGGGCAGCACACGATCTCGAACGTCGGCTCGTCGTCCTCGGTCAGCGCCTGCGAGCAAGCGGCCGAGGCAGAGGCGCAGACGCAACCGTAGCCGAAGCCACTGGTGGAAAGCCGCCGCAACCGTCGGCGGCTCCATCGATCTACATGCGGCACACCGACCCAGGGTCGCCCGCCCGGGACCTCTCGCCTACCCAACTCCACGATCCGAGACGGTGTGCGAAACGCTTCCCCGGGGACGCCACTCGTCGAGTGGCGTCCCCACCTGATCCCCGGCACGAGGCCCCACCAGCCCATGCCCAGGCAAGCGGGAGCCGGGGCGCCAGCAGTCCGGCACCTCCGAGGAACGGTGGACCGTTCAGATCTTCTCGCTGGATCCGATGCGCCGATCCAAGGCAGGCTCCGTATCCAGGGGCAGTGACGATCGCGCGCAACGATCAGACGCGGGCCACCGGTAAAGCTGGGACGCCGAACCGAACCTCTGTCCCCTGCTCGTCCTCGATTCGAGGCCGGGGCGAGGACCGAGTCCAGCCAGCTTCAAGATCATGGAGGTGCAGCATGAGATCACGCATCATCGCGGCCGCCGGTGCCGGCATTGTCCTGGCCAGCAGCTTGAGCATGGCTCCGGTCGTCCTGGCCGACACCGAGCACAGCCAGAACACCCAGGTGCCGGTCATCATCTGCGAGCCGACCTCGAACTCGTACTCGGTCTCGCTGGCCAACACCAACATTCCAGCTCCCCTGCAGACGATCACCGAAACAATCGCCGGTGCTCTCGGCCTACGCTTGGTGAGCCAACAGGACACGACCTCGAACGTCGGTTCGTCATCCGCAATCAGCACCTGCGAGCAACTGGCCCAGGCTCAGCAGCGGCAGTAACTGGAGCCAGCTTCGAGGGATCGCCGCTGGCCGCCCGACGGCCTCCTCCTTCGACCGAAAGCCCAGCGCACCGGTAGTGGGATCGTTGCTCCGGGCTCCATGCGGGGACGCCATCAACCCACTGGCGTCCCCGCCGAGCGGGCCTGGCGCCGGCCTTACGCCTCTCGCCCTGGAGCAGAACTCACCGGACTCAAGCCCCCGCCCCTCGACCAAGGGGGCTTGGTCGGAGCCGGGCCTGGGGCCGGCAGCACGAGTGGCTACCGGCCCATGCAATGAGTGGGGGAGGGGATTGTCGAGGCAAATGGGCCCGGCAGCCGGGCCGACGTGGACTCAGGCAACTCCAGCCCACGTCGTACCCGCCACTCCCGCTCTCCTGGGAATGGGGAGTGCGAAAACCTCGGCATGCTCCCTCCTTTCCGTGGCCAGCGCCAAGCTGACCATCCAGCCCTTCTAACGTATACCGCTGACAGACCTCATCCTACCTGGATCGTCCTATGCGTGCCATAGGCAATATGCCATCCCTGGCCCCTCGCCCCATGGCCACGGCAATGTCCGCAGCGACGGCCATCTCAAGGCTCGTACCCCCGGTTGACCTGACCGCCGGTCGAAGTCGCCCCCGATGGGGGATGGTGCTGGTGCTGGAACCAAATGCCACAGTACGGAGAACCCTTCCCATCGAGTGAGGCAAGCCAGTGGCCGGACATCCTCGACGCCTACCGAGAGCTGGGCAGCCACCGGGCCACGTCTGCGGCACTGCCCACACAACGCTGAGATGGGGTGGAGTGGGTCGGGCGCGGGCTGCCTCTGAGCCGGCAGCCGCGGGTGGTGGCCAACCAGGTAGTGCCCCCTCCCAACCTCGGTGAAGCCCATGACCCCGATCGAAGAGAGTAGTCGAACCCCTGATGGGCCACGTCCCGGGCGACTTGGTGGGCGTCGGTGGGGGTTGGAGGGGGACAGCAGGGAGAACCGCCAGCTCCAGGCCCTGTCCCGCAGCGGCTAGGGGAGGAGCGACGACAGCTGCGCCCGCTGCCCCACGACGGCGCCGAGGGGAGCGGAAGGTGAGCAAGCCACAGACGGTGCGCCTCGGCTCGGCCTGCTCCTCGATGCCCAGCCCCCCGGGTAGGCCGCTGGGCGGAGGCCCATCGCCGACAGGTGGAGCGACGCCCTGGCATCGCGCAGCCGGGTGGGGGGCGTGGTCACCGTTATCGCCAGGGGCGTGAACGGGGAGGGGCGCCGCGAGAACCTGGGCTTGAACGTGCTCGCCACCGGGGCGGGGCCAGGCCCCTCGACGAGGGGGGAGCCGACATGCTCACCCTTGTCATCTTTTCCCTGAGCGCTGGCGTCAGATCCGGTCGAACCATCCCCAGGGGCCGCTTCAACCAGGGAGATACCGCCGTCCCCATGCGATGCCACGGGAGCGGGGTGGGCCCCTGTCTCAGAGGCTTCGGGGGGCTGGAGGCGGCGTCCAGGGCGGTGGCGTTCGCAGCCACCGTGGGCCGGGGCCGGTTCGTGGGCCCGCTGGCCGAGGTCGGCATCCCCGCCCCCATGGCCCACCTGCCGGCCACCACCGCCGTCACCCAACGTGCGGGCATGGGTCGCGCCGCCTGTCGGCCGGTGCGCGCCCCCTCCCAGCTCCACGCCATCCCCGGCACAACCAGGGGAGCCCTGGAGGATCCGCCTCCCCAGGACCGTCAGGGGCGCTCGTGACGCGCGACCGAGAAGCCGACCAGGACTGGGATGTCGATGGCCGTGAGCAGGAGCACTATCGCCATGATGGCCATGGTCTTGAGCGGGGTCCCGTCCGACACGAAGACGTAGACGGCCATGGCGGTGAAGACCAGCGTCAGCGCCAGTATCCAGCGTGCGACGGCGAAGAAGAGCCGCCAAGCGAAGCCGCGACGGCGGAGCAGGAAGACCAGCGCCGCCGCCAGCAGCGCGGCCGAGGCGACCAGGAAGCCGATCGACCAGGGCAGCGGCGCCGGGCGCGGGAGATAGGCGGCAATGATCCCCACCGAGAGGAAGGCGCAGACGATGGAGGCCAGCATGCAGCCGACCACGGGCGAGCGTGACGTGTCCCCGAGGTAGGGCTCGTCGGCCTCGGGCACCCCGGCGTCGGACGGGCTCACCACGTCGTGATCCGGGTCATGATCACCAGCGTCGCCACCTGCATGACCCCGGTGACGCCCGCGGTGAAGATGAAGCGCCGCATGAGGCGGCCGATGAGCAGCACGTTGGGCCGCGGCTTACGCAGCTCCAGGAGCACGCTGATGTTGGCTGGCTCCAGCACGCCATAGGCGACGATGGCCATCACCCCGACCACGATGTACGAGGCCACCAGCCACCAGTGCTGAGGGTACGGCAACACCAGGTACCCGAGGTAACGGGCCAGCTGCCAGCCGGTGGTAAGGGTGACCAACACCAGCGTCGGCATGATCAGCAGCATTTGGGGCATCAGCCGCCGGGTCAGCGCGATGCGCGCCGGCACCTCCATGCGGGCCAGGGTCGGACCGACCACGAAGCCCATGAAGAGGTCGATGGCCGTCCAGAGCGCGCCGCAGCTCACGTGGAGGAAGTTCAACGCCCACAGCGAGTTGCTGGCGATGGCCGCCACCAGGCCGGCGATCACCGCCGCCACGACCGGCAGCCCTCGAACCGGGATAATCGGCACCGCCTCTCGCGGCGGCGCGACCACCTCGGGCGGGGATTTGACGATCACGTCACTCATGGAAGGAACTAGCCCCTCTCATTCGTGATCAGGGTGGGAACGACGATACCTTTGGTCTTCATCCGCTGTCAACGATTTCAGCCCCCATCGGGACAGTCCCCTCGCCAGCACCAGGGCACCTGAGTCCACGGCGGCCCTCCCTGGCGATGCTGCCGCATCTCTCCACCCGTCCAAGGCGACGGGGAAGAGGAGACGACCGGGGTGGGGCCGGGGGAGGCTGCGGACGGCGTCCTGGCCGGCGTGATCGCGACTGGGGTCGGGCGGGGCGTCGCCACCATGACCGAGTCGGGCGGCCCCGCCACTGCCTCTGGAGAGGAGACAGCGGGAATCGGGCTCGCCACCGCGAGCCCGAGCGAGGTCCCAACCGGCCCCGTCGTCGGGGTCGTGGCCCCGGACCGCGCCGTCCACGCCACCGCTGCCGCGACCACCGCCCCCATGGTCACCACCAGGAGGAGGCGGACGTCGATCCGCCGTCGCGGACGCGGAGCGGGTCCGAGGACGACCGGGGCCTTCACCGGCCAGCTCGTCGCGAGCGGCCAGTCCAGCCCGTGCGTGGCGCCCTCGGCCCTCCGGGGATCACGCCCACGGCCCGCCTGTCGAGGAGGTCGTGGCCCCGCTCCCCACGCCGGGCTCCTCACTCGCTCCCGGGGGGGTCCAGGTCCTCCCAGCCGAAGTCGAAGGCGTCATCCCCCTGCCAGGCCTCCGTCTCCGTGCCACCGGGGGCAGAGCCGGACTCGGGCACCCGCTCCGAACCCTCGAGGTCGGCCGCGCCCGCCAGCTCGGACGGGGGCTCCTGCCCCTCGGGGTAGATCCGGTGCTCCCGGAGGTCCGCCCACAGCTCCTCCATGGCGAGGTCGGGGTCCCGGTAGAAGGCGGAACCGCGGATACGACAGAAGGGCAGGCCGCAGCGCTCGAGCTGGCGCTGGCGCAGGGCAGCCTCCTCGAACTGCTCAACCCCCGCCCAGTCATCGCCCTCGCACTCAACCGCCAGCCGCCCGCGCAGGCCCTCCACCAGGAGATCCACTCGGTAGCCGCCGATCTCGTACTGGGGGATCACCCGGTAGCCGGCGTCGACGATGCGGAGGAAGACGTCCACCTCGAACCAGTTGTCGAAGGGCACCGGCGGTCGGTCCCCCGGCTCGCGTTCCGCGGCCCGCCGGCGCAGCCGTTGCACGTCCACGTCCCCCAACGGCGTGGGTTCGATGCGTGGGCTGAGGCAATAGCGAAGCAACCGGGCTGGCATGCCCTCCGGGTCGAGGGCATCAAGCGTCGCCGTGTGGAACACCCACATCTGCTCACGGGCACGGCTGGCAGCCACGTTGAAGCGTCGACGGTCACGTTCGGTGGTCAAGGACCCGACGAGCCGACCATCGGAGGGGGCGTAGACCAGGCTCAGGAACATGACGTCCCGCTCGTCACCCTGGAAGGCATAGGGGTCACCGCAGACGATCGCCCGCCGCTCGATCTCGGCGGGGTCGACGTGCCGGGCCAGCAGCCGGTCGATGACCTCGGCCTGGTAGTGACCAACCAAGCTGATCACCCCAAAGGTCTTACCCGCGTAGGCGGGATCAGCGATGCAGCGCACGATCTGCTCCACGATCGCCCGCGCCTCGGGGTCGTTGACCTCCCCGTCATGGGTGTAGCCGTTGTGCACATGCCGGACCTGGACAGCGGGAGCGAGCCGACCGGCGCCGAATTGCTTGAGAGGGACGAGCGGATGCTCCCGATAGCAAAGGTCATTCGAGAATTGGATGATCTCGGGCATGCACCTGAAGTGCTCTCGGAGCACCACCCGGTCGCGGAAGCGAATGCGGGCGAGGTCGAAGAAGCTGTTGTCGGCGTCGTAGTGAGCGCCGAGCGGAATGTCATGGAGGTACTGCGCGTTGAGCATCTCCACCTTCTCTCGCTCGACGCCGACGTTGTCGGGGCTGATCTGCTGATCGTCGCCAACGACGACCACCTTCTTGGCCAGGAACTGGAGGAACAGCGCCTCCGGCCCTGACTGGCTGGCCTCGTCCACGATCACGATGTCGAAGACCTCGGGAGCGATGTCCACCGTCTCCGCCACCTTGAAGATGGGCATGATCCAGGCGGGGACAGCCGACCGACAACCTTGCATGGCGTCGCGAGCCATGCGTCGATAGCGAGGCGCCTGCCGACCGGTCCCCTTGCCGATCCGCCGGACGGCGTTCTCCCAAGCCACAAGGTGCATGCGCTCATGCTCGGTGAGCCTGGCCAGGCAGTGGTACCAGGCCAGCTCAGTAGCCAGGCGGCGCGTGGCCAAGCTGATCTCATAGCGGGCGTCGTCCAGGCTTCGCTGGAGGCGCCCGACCTCGACCGGATGCGTGACCCCCTGGAGCCAATGGTCGGCCTGAACCCAATGCCATGCCGCTTGCAGCTGGCCCAGCCTGGCATCCCACTCCGGATCCTCCGGTTGCTGCTCAAGGCGCTCCGCCAGCCGAGGTGCTCGCTCACGCAGCCGCTGCAGCAGCTCATCACGCCGAGCCTTGCGCTGCCGCAGCAGCTCCAGCTGCTCCAACGCGCCATAGGTCAGGCCGTAGCGTTGGGGGCTGCGTGTTCGCACCGCCTCCCGCATGGTCTCGACCAACGGGTGAGGGTTGGGCTTCAACGACACCGCCTCAAGCACGCGCTCGGTAGGGGCGTAACGCGCGCTCACCTCCGCCCAGGCAGCGTCCCAGTGACTGGCCTCGACCGCGTTCAACAGGTTGCGGAGGGCGTCCATGTCGTGCCAGACCGGCGTCTCCAGGGCCGGGATCCACCCTGCCGCCTGCTCCGCGGTGCGCAGCCGCGGCTCCAGGTCAAGGACCTGCTGCAGGGTGCTGAGGACGTCGGCGTACTCCGAGGCTCGACTGGTGCCAGAGCCGACCGGGGGGAGCCGGAGACCGTTCCATTCCGCGTCCAGGCGGTCCAGGCGCAGGTTGGCCTCCAACCACAACACCAGGCGCTCCAACACGGCTGGATCTCGGCAAGGGAGACCGTCAACGCGGATCCCGTCAAGCAAGTAGGCAGCTTGCCGGACAACCGCTGGGCGGAAGGGGCCGACCCCCAGGCCGCCGCCCTGGCGCAAGTGCTCGAGGAGCGCGCTGGCATCGGCATGGACCGTGTTCGGGTCCCCGATGCCGGTGACCCTGGGATTGCCCACGCTTTCCAGCGTCGATCGGACGAAGTCCAAGGTCTCGCGGGTCACGCGCTCCAAGCCCTGCCAACGGCTGGGCTGGTTTGAGAGCACCTGTTCCGCCGCCAGCGGGATCCACGGCTCCGAGCTGCGGTTCAGGTCGGCCCGGTACTGGATCAGCTCGTAGAGGGCGTTCCACAGGGTCTGACGTGCCTCTGGGGAGGCCGTGCGCAAGGAGTCGTAGGCAGGGTGGGTGCGGAACTCTGTGAACTCGGCACTGCGCGCTGCCGCCTGATGCTCCTCCTCGACCAGCGCGCTGAAAGCGTCCGGCGAGAGCAGCGCTTGGCGATCGGGCACGGCCATCTCGAGCTGCTCCTGGGCTCCCTTGTCGATGGAGCGTACGAGCTCCAGCAACTCGATCGCCTCCGCGTCCGTGAGGGGGCACTCCTGCTCCGGATCGATCAGGCCCGCCCCCCAGCCGTGCCTGGGGGCGCGCCGCCGGATCGTTTCCGCGATCTCCTGGCTGCTCCCCTCGTAGTCTCCGAAGAGCGGCGGGTTGCGATAGCAATCGCGCTGACGCACCGACTTCAGTCGGCTGAGGATCTCCGCCTCCCGTTCCCGGGCCGCGTTGAGATCCTTGCGGAGCTCGGCGATGCGGGTCTCAGCATGGTGGGGGGTCCAGCTGTTATGTCGACGGACGATGCCTTGGACCGAGTTCTGGAGCTCCTCGCGCCCCTTGACATCCCCACCCAGGGCGACCACCGCCAGCTCCCGGATCTCCGGGGGGATCATCTGGCGCAGGACCTGCAGGGCTCTCGCCGTGTGGCTGGTGACGAGCACACGCTGTCCATGGGCGAGCAGGTCGGCGACCAGGTTGGCGATGGTGTGAGACTTGCCGGTTCCCGGCGGGCCCTGGACCAGCACGGCTGGCTGTCGGCGCAATCGCCGCACGATCTCTAGCTGCTCGTCGTTGGCCGGGAGCGGGAAGAGGATCTCGTCCTCGACGCTGGCGGGGTCCTGCCCCGACGGTTGCTCCTCGACCACGTCAACCAGTCGGCGAACCCCCTCCGGCACGTAGGCCCCTTGCTGGAGCTGGCGGACGATCGTGTCCAACGCCTGGAGCACCGAACGCTCCATCCGCCGGCGGAGGATGAGGGCGGGGGCGAAGTGCACGACCGGCGTCTCAGAGACCTCCAGGGGCGGCTCAAGGAGATCCTCATAGCGACCACCGAAGGGCGCGGCCTGGACCCACCCCTGGAGGCAGCGAACGACCGCCTCGTCGGCGAAGATGTCGTCGCCGACCTCCTCCAGCAGCTCGGTGAGGCGACCGAGTTCCTCCGGGGCGGGCCGCTCCTCCGGCTCCACCATGTCCTGCTCAAGGGTTGGACGAGCGCCGTCCACGTCGGCGGTGACCGTGATCACGCCTCGGTCGGGGTCGAAGCGAACGTCGGTTTGGGCGACGATCAGGTGACGGCGGATGACGGTCCCGGATGGGGCCTTCCAGGCCAGGAGGCCAACGCCCATGACGACTTCATAGGCCTCCCCGAACCGCTGCTGGAGATGGTGGAGTCGGAAGAGGTCGGTATAGATGCGCTGCTGGAGCTGGAGGATCCGATCCTCCTCCGCCCAAGGCCGCCAGAGGCGGTCAACGTAGGTTTCGTAGACCACGCGTAGGTCGGGGCTGAGCATCGGAGCCCCCTCAACCAATGGGGGCGCCTCATGACTGGAGTCGCCCAGCAGCGAGCCATCAAGCCAGGCGCGCAGGGCCGGGGGAGGATCAGGCGGCGGCTGGGGGACAGGCTGATGGATCTCAACCCAGATCTCGGCGTCCTTCTGAGATCGGGTGAAGGCCGAGCAGTAGCAACCCGAGGCCCGAGGGATGTCGGACAACCAGACCACCTGCTCGTAGGCGTCAGTGGTACGGACGCTCCGCACCCGGAGCTGGGTGTACTCGCGTAGGAACGTGAAGAGCCGGACGGCCCGATCGCGGACGTCCTCCGCAACCTCTCCCCCGGGGAGAGGAATCACCGACATCGGCGTCCTCCTGGAACACCTGGAGGCCGAGCCCGCCGCTCAGCGGGCACGCACCCCATGCCCCCTCCCCCTTGAAGCCGGCTGAGCATCACTCTCTCCTCTTCACTACCCCTCGGAAGGATGACCGGCAGGCGCGCCAGCGGTCATCAAACCTAGCAGGCTCGTCGAGGGAATGCGACAGCCAATAGTAGGCCGATGCAGGGCTACTTCTCCCCAGCGGCTTGCCAATAGTAGCCGCCCAGGGAGGCGCCCCAATTCGCGAAGCCGGCAACGTCAATCGATATTGCCGATGACTATACATGGAATCTCCCACCTCTGGGCGCTGGGACGACGCGAGGCCAGGGCAACCCGGCGCCGCCCGGGAACCACCTCCCCCACGCAGGGCTCAACCTCTACCATGGCTCCTCGGAGGAGGGTGGAGACGCCCGCCCCCGGCTCGACCAGGCACCATCCGTGGGAGGTGGCACGATGAAGCTAGGCAGGATCTCCCGAGAGGGCATCGACGGACCTGAAGCCCGCCTGGTGGCCGTGCTGCCCGAGCAAGGCCGGGTGGTGGACCTACGGGCAGCGGAGCGCTTGCGTCTCATCGGCCGCCACGCCAGCCCGGAGGCGGCAGCCAGGCTGGCGGCGGCTACCTTCCCGGGGAGCATGGCAAGCGCGATCGGGGCCGGCCCCATCTTCCTCGAGATGGCGACGGAGGCGCTGGCGCGTTGCGGCGACGACGCCTCCCTCGAGCTGGAAGGGCTCACCTGGCTGCCGGCGGTTGACCCCCCAGTGGTGCGCGACTGCATGGCCTTCAAGGAGCACCTGAGCAACGCCGCCGCCAGGCTGGGTCATGAGGTGCATCCCACCGCCTATGAACTCCCGGCTTACTACAAGGCGAGCCAGTCGAGCCTGATCGGTCATGAGGCGGTGGTGCCCTGGCCCCCCTACACGAGCTGGATGGACTATGAGCTGGAGCTCGGGTTCGTGATCGGCCGCTCAGGCCGCAACCTCATGCCGGAGCAAGCCGCGGCGCACCTCTTCGGGGTAACGATCTACAACGATTTCAGCGCTCGTGACATCCAGGGACGGGAGATGCAGCTCAACCTTGGCCCGGCCAAGGGCAAGGACTTTGCCACCGCGGTCGGCCCTTGGGTCACCACCTTGGACGAGCTCGACCTGACCGACCTCGACATGCGGGCCCGGGTCAATGGGGAGGAGTGGTCGCGCGGCAACGCCGGATCCATCTGGTGGAGCCCTGCCGAGCTGATCGCCTACCTCTCCTGGGGCGAGAACCTTCAGCCCGGCGACCTCATCGGCTCGGGCACGGTCGGCCGCGGTTGCGGGCTCGAGCTCGGCCGCCGCCTGCAGCCCGGCGACGTGATCGAGCTTGAGGTCAGCGGCATCGGTGTCCTCCGCAACCGCCTCGCCCATCCTGAGGCCGGCGGTTGGCAGCCGACGCCCCGATCCCGTTGATCAGTGCCTCCCTCGACGTGCGCGCCACGGCTCGTACGCCGGCCCAAGGCCATCTACACTCGATTCACGGAGCCCCGGACAGAGGACGTCAAATCGCCCCAGGCCGAGGCGAACCTAACCCCCAGGGAGACCCGACGAGACGGGAGGGGCGTGGAGATACAGGCATGACGGATACGGACATCGAGCTGATCAGCCCGCGCATCAGGTCCCTGCGACGGGAGGCGATCGCCAATCCGGACCTCTTCTGGGCCAGAGCCGCTGAGGCCCTGCCCTGGCAACGGCGCTGGGAGCGGGTGTTCGAGTGGGACCCGAGCACCCCGGACGAGCGCGGCCGCTACTTCCGCTGGTACGTCGGCGGGATCACGAACCTGGCCTGGAACTGTGTCGACCGACACGTTGAGCGCGGCCAGGGCGGGCGTGCCGCGCTCGTCTGCGAGAACGAGCGGGGCGAGCGAACGGTCCTGACCTACGCCCAGCTGCAGCACGAGGTCAGGCGAGTCGCGGCCGCCCTGAGGGGGCTCGGCATCCGGCGGGGTGACCGCATCGGCATCTACATGCCGACTTGCGCCGAGGCAATCGTGCTCATGCTCGCCTGCGCCAGGATCGGGGCCATCCACCTCGTGGTCTTCGCCGGCTTCGGCGCCGGCGCCTTGGGCGATCGTCTGGCGATGGCGGACGCCAAGGCGGTCTTCTGCGCCGACGTGACCTACCGCAAGGGCAGGGAGGTCCCCTTGAAGGGCATCGTGGACGAGGCCTTGGCCGCCCAAGGGGGCCAAGTGGAAAAGGTCGTGGTCCTGACGCGGAGCACCGCCACGCCACCGATGACCCCGGGCCGTGACCTCACCTGGCCGGACTTCCTGAGGCTGGGCGACGGTCAGAGCGAGGAGGTGGAGTGGCTGGAGGCCAACGAGCCAGCCTACATCCTCGCCACCTCTGGCACGACGGCCAAGCCCAAGCTGGCCGTGCACGTGCATGGCGGCTATCAGGTGTTCGTGCACGCCATGGCCGGCTGGATGTTCGGTCTAGAGGATCGCGATATCTGGTGGTCCACCTCCGACATCGGCTGGGTGGTAGGCCACAGCTACATCGTCTACGCCCCGCTCCTCGTAGGCTGCACGACCCTGGCCTATGAGGGGGCCCTCGACCATCCCGACGCGGAGGTCTTCTACCGGATCATCGAGGCGAACGGCGTGACCGGGGTCTTCACCTCCCCGACCGCGGTCCGCATGCTCATGCGCTATGGGACGGAGCCCTCACGCCACCACGATCTGAGTTCGTTGACCCGGGTCTTCTGCGCCGGAGAGGTGCTGAACCCGCCAGCCTGGGAGTGGCTCCAGAAGGAGGTGCTGGAGGACCGCATCCCCGTCATCGACCACATGTGGCAGACGGAGACGGCCGGCCCCATCTTCGGTAACCCCTGGGGGCTGGGCATGCTCCCGATCAAGCCGGGCTCGGCCGGCATCGCCCTCCCGGGTATCGAGGCAGCGGTGGTCTCGCCCGAAGGCGAAGAGCTCGGCCCCCATGAGAAGGGCATGATGGTCATCAAGCGGCCCTTCCCGGGCCTGACGCCGACGCTGTGGGGCGAGGTCGAGCGTTACGCCAACGATTACTGGCGGCGGATCCCCGGCAAGACCCTGTACCTGAGCGGCGATGCCGCCTCCGTCGATCAGGATGGTTACGTCTGGTTCAGCGGCCGAGCAGACGAGATCATCAAGGTCGCCGGGCACCGGATCGGGACCATCGAGGTCGAGACCGCATTCCTACGCCATCCTGCCGTCGCCGAGGCAGGGGTGACGGGGCGGCCCGACCCGGTGCGCATGGAGGTGATCGCGGCCTTCGTGGTGCTCAAGCAGGGCTATCAACCCTCTGAGGAACTGAAATCGGAGTTGGTGGAAACGGTGCGACGCGAGCTTGGCCCGGTGGCCGTGATCGGGGACCTGAACTTCGTCGGCGCCCTGCCCAAGACTCGCAGCGGCAAGATCATGCGCCGGGTGTTGAAGGCAGTGACCCTAGATCGAGATCCGGGCGACGTCTCCACCATCGAGGACGAGGTCTCCGTGATCGAGGCCCGTGAGGCCTGGAAGGCCATGCGCCGGGACGTCTCGGTCTCGTCCGGAGGGTAGCGCGAACCGCGAAGCAGAGGTCGTCGGCTGCCCCAGCCCTCAAGCGAGGAGGCTCCGCCGGGAGCTAGGGCCGCTCACGCCCGGCAGCGTCGCTCCTGCCCCCGGCGAAACAGGAGAGGGCACTGGCAGCGATCCGGCCCAGCAGGTCCAGAGGAAGCCTCCGTCAGCGATCTCGCTATGGCACGTACGCGTCGCTGACGTGCATGGAGGGTTCGATCCGGGAGGCTGGCCATCGATCCCCCGACGGGTCCGGCAGGGTCCCCACGCCACCAAACGGCCTTCGCTCCGGAGGCCAGGCTCTGCCCTCCCCCGCTCGGCTCCACCGCTCGCCGATCAGCGGGGAGGTGCGGTTGGGCATGGGAACCTCCCTCGGAGGCCAGCCGCCCTTGGCCTCTCGCCCTTGCTCACGCCCGCTCAGGGGACCGGCGATCCTGCGCTCGGGATATCGAGCCCCTAGCTCGACCACTTGGCACGCCAGGTGCACTCCGCTTTCCGACCCTCGACAGGCCCCCCGGCTGGTCGGCGGCCAAGGTCCTGCTCCCAGGCCCCTCACCGACCCCCCAGGAAGCACCAACCAGGAGACCGCGCCGTGCTCCGGCCCGGCGAGCCCCCACCCAGGGATGGCCTGCCGGCTGACGTTCCACCCCACGGTCGGCCCGGGAGCTCAACGGTCGAGGCCTCGCGACGCCCGCGGCCGTCCGGCCCCGGCTTCCGCGAGCCCGGAGAAGCGGGAAGGTCACGGCCAGCCAGAGAAGGTGCCGAAAGCGAGGGGGCGGGCGATGGCAACCGCGGGGCCACGGGGATGGGGAGAAGCAACCGCAGAGGCGTGAGCGTCAGCAGGGATCAACCGCTCCGGCAGCGACGTGGCGTCGAGGCTGGCGGCGGGGAGCATCGCCCCATCAGGCACCGCGAACGCCGGCGGACCAACCTGAGGGCTGTGCTCCGGCCCTCGGCCCCACAGCATCGCTGCCCCCCCGGCGAACAGCGCCAGCACGATCGCAAAGGCCGCGGCGAGCGCCACCAGGACGGCTCGTGACGGGCCGAATGCGAGCCGGCTCGCCCCAACGAGGAGGAGCGGATGAGGACGGAGTCGCCAGCGCGGCATCGACTGCACAAAGTCGGCCACGCGCTTTGCGCTCGAGGGCAGGTTGGCCAGCTCAAGAGCGGCGACAAGGACCCACGCCGGAAAGGACCCACCATCCTCCCAGGTCTGAAGCTCCTCTACGCTGATGGACTGCCCGGTCCGGGTGGAGAGGTTCTCCGCAAACCGCGCTAGATCCTCGTCGCGGACCCGACGCGCGTAACGGAGGATGAGCGAGGCCTGGTCGCGGAGCGCCCTGGTCCGTGGCGCATCGCCCCGACCTCCCCAACGCGAGCGGATGACGTAACTCCTCGACATCGGAAATGGCGGTACCCCTCCTCACCGTCGAAGGCAGGCCCAGCCGCGCAAAGGGCACCAGGGGACGGCGCTCCGCCGGCAGCGTGGGCAATCCCCCGGCCCGTCACCCCCTCTGCCAGCGATCGTCTCGCGGCTCGCGTCCTCCCTGAGCGGCCCCCCTCCAAGCGACGGAACCGCCCCCATCGGGCGCGGCCTTGGCCACCGTCTGGCCTCGCCCAGGACGCACCATGGGTCCAGGGGCACGCACGCGCGACCCTGGCAGCCTTTGGACCCGCCTCCCCAGCGCCACGCCGCGTGGGCGCCATCGCCGCGAAGCCGACCATCATCGCTGCCAACCAAGAGGCAGTCTGGGTGACGGTACCATCGAACTCCTCGCAGACACCCACGCGAAAAACGCCGTTACTATACAGCAAGCAACCACGCCTCCGAAGAGGCACCTCCACCCAGCGCGGGGCGTGCACCACGACAGGAGGAGGTGACGCCGAGACACTCCAGGGCCACCATCCGAACGCCGAGGCACGTCGCCCCGGCCCCAAGAGCCAGCCTAGCGGGGCTAGCCTTCCTCCTCCACGCCGTCCTCGGTCAGCTCCTCGTCTCCCAGGGCGCCTCCACTCCAGTTCACCACCCAGTCGTCCATCAACGCTCCGAGGACGATCTCGAAAGTGTCGTCCCGGAGCTCAGGCGAAGCCATGGTGGCGACGGAGGCCGCTTGCTGGACGAAGCGGCTCAGGGCCGCCACGTCCTCGTCCTCCAGAGATGCCTCCCCGTTGTCGACCCAGTCGCGCAACACGCCGGAGAGGACGGCCCGGTAGGCGATCCGGCTCCAGCCCGGAGGCGAACCAGCCGGAAGGCCAGCCACGACCTGGCCAGCGACCGACACCGCCCGGCCCAACCACACCTCGTCGTCCGCAGGGTACGCCTGTTGAACGGCCATGCTCACCCCTCGTCGTGGATCGCGCCCAGCCCTCTCAGGGGCCTCACGATCGCACGGACATCCTGGCGGATCAGTTCCATCCTCATCACGGAGGCGGACAGGGTATCACGGACGTCGGTGCGGCGACGCGCGCCAATCGTGCTGACGCTCGGGGCGATCCCGACGTCGACTGCCGCCCCCGCCCTGACAGGACGGCGACGGGGGTCAATCGCCGTCGACGGTCGAGGGACCCTCCACGGCTGAAGCCTCGATCAACCGCCTGAAGACCCTCTTCAGCACTGATCGCTCCTCAGGGTCGAGATGGCGGGCGAAGTGCTCATGGATGCCCACGAGATGCACTGGCGCCGCTCGGCGCAGCGTCGCCCTGCCCCGCTCGGTGAGCACGGCGAACACCCCCCGCCGATCCGAGGGGCACGACTCCCGCCGGACCAAGCCCGCTCGCTCCATGGCATCGATCCGCCTCGATAGCCCGCTCCGGCTGAGCAGCACACTGTTGGCCAGCTCACGCATGCGCAACCGACCTTGAGGAGCATGGTTCAGACGCAGCAATACCTCGTACCAGACCAACGTCAGCCCACGCTGTGCTGCCATTTCCCGCTCCAAGCGCTCCAGCACCCGCGCGTGCGCTTCGAGGAACGCCTGCCACACCGCGAGGCTCTCGGCGTCGGGCCCCGGCACGATGTCATCGTACCCAGCCCCACGCCCCTCCCAGCACGGCAACCGCCGATAGGGTACCTCAGGGGGACGATGGCGCCGACTGGGGGATGGCCGGCGGAGGTGGGATCTGCGAGCCTTGATACCCATGCCCGATCGCGAGCGCCATGCACACCACCGCCGCGGCCGCGACGACACCGACCCCCATCCGGCGCAGAGGGGAGAGCTGGGGCTGCGGGACCAGCCCCGAGGCAGCGGTGCCGGCCTTGAGGAGGACAGCCGCCTGTTGGAGACGCGTTGCCGCCGCCGTCGAGACGGAGCGGACGGCGGTGGGATCGACTCGGGGCCCCAGATGGCCAAGGTCGTTCGCTCGAAGCCGACGCGCCGCCAGGGTCAACACCACCCCTTCGGCGAACCGCTTGAGGGCATAGGCTTTGACCTCCTCGGGACGCATGGCCCGCCGTAGCAGCAAGGCCATGGGGAAGCAGAGCATGCTCAGCCCCAGGGCGACCCAGAACGTGTCATCGAACCCTCGCGCCACCTGCGCCAGGAGGTAGTGCTGAAGTGGGGCTGGCAGGTGGGCGCTCGCGATCCCACCGCCGCTGGCGGCCGACACCCCGGCGGGCAGGGGCGGCAGGTTGGCCGTGACCCGGTTGCTGAGCACGGTCGCCATCACCGCTACGCCCAATGCACTAGCCACGCGCTGGACCACGTTGGAGATCGAGGTGGCTCGGGCGATCTGGGCCGGTCGCAAGGTCACGTAGGCGGCCGACATGATCGGCATCATCGTGAAGCCCATCCCCACCCCGCGCACGACCAGCATCGCCACCAGCTCCCGTGAAGAAGTGTCAGGAGCGATCGTCGTCAACCACAGGGTCCCAGCGGCCAGCAGCGCGAGCCCGAAGGGGACCACCCGGGCTGCTCCGAGACGGTCGGTGAGCGGGCCTGCGATGGGCATCACGATCCCAGCTGCGATGCCCTGGGCCGCCATGATCAGCCCGGCGTCGAAGGCACCGTAGCCCTGGACCTGCTGTAGAAAGAGGGGAAGGAGGAAGATCGCCCCGAAGAGCGCCAGCCCGATCAGGAAGTTGAGCCCGATCGAGGCGCTGAAGGCAGCATCGCGGAACACCCGAATGTCGATCAGCGGAGACGGCTGCCGCGCTTCATAGAGGCAGAACGTCACCAGCAGCACGGCGCCAGCGACCAGCGGGAGCACGGTCTGGACCGACCCCCAGCCATAGGTCCCTGCCTGGCTCAGGCCATAGACGAGCCCCACCACGGCAGGGGTGACCATCACGAAGCCGATGAGATCGAGGCGCTCCTTCTCGGCCTGTGGTTCCCGATGATCGCGGAGGAGGAACGCGGTCATGAGGCAACCGACGACGCCGATGGGAAGGTTGATGTAGAAGATCAGCCGCCAGCTCACCGACTGCACCAGCCAGCCGCCCAGGGTCGGGCCCAACACCGGCGCGACCAGCATGGGGAAGCCAAGCAGGGCCATCAGGCGCCCCCGCTCGTCGGGACGGGTCACCCGCATCACGGTGGCCATGCCCACCGGCATGATCAGGCCTCCGCCGAGCCCTTGCAGGACCCGGAACCCGATCAACGCCGTGTCGCTCCAAGCCAGCCCGCAGAGCGCGGAGCCCGCCGTGAACAACACCTGGCTGGAGAAGAACACCCACCTGGCCCCGAAACGGTCGGTCAGCCAGCCGCTCATCGGGATGACCGCGGCCAAGGCCAGAGCGTAGGCGGTGACAACCCATTGGATGCTGGTGAGCGAGGTCGCGAAGTCCTTCTCCAGGGTCGGCAGGGCGACGTTGACCACCGTCTGATCGAGGATGGCCATGATCGCCCCCACCAGGACCACGCCGGCCGCGACCCACTTGTACTCCAACCCACCGACGGTGGCCGGCGGCGTCCTGGCCGGAGACGCTGGGCCCAGGGGTTGCTCAAGGCGAGGTACGACCTCAGGTCGCATCGGAGTCTGAGTGATCCTCAGGTCCAGGCCGCCGCCCCATGTGCACCATCAGCGCCGCCGCCACCACTAGCGCCGCCGCGCTGGCCACCGCCACCACCGAGCCCACGATCACGTTCGACCAGATAGACCTGGTCCACTCGATCCCACCCGAGCCGGGATAGCCCAGTGCCCATGGCGAGACGAACGTCCAAATCCCCGCCGCCAGGCCGACGAGGAGCAGGGCCACAAGCTGCAGATGAGCGCGCACGCTGCTCACCGCTCCCCCCTCCAGGTGGCCTCACCTCTTCCCATGGGGCCGGAGGGTGACGCCGACGTGCCCTGCGCCTCTGCCGGCTGGTGCCGACCGGCCTGGACGGGGAGCGATCCCTGCTGACGGTCGAGGTCAGCGACCAGCGCGTTGGCCAAGGAGACCAAGACCTGCTCCATCTCCTGGCTCGGCGCAGGGGTCGGGGCCGCCGCCCGAGCGGGGCGGCGAAGCACCCCCGAGGCTCTGAGCGCGCCCACCACCTGTCCGGTGATCACAGCCACCCCAACCGCGCCTAGCACCGCCAGCCCCAGCCCGGTGCCGAACTGGGCACGGGTGACCGTTGTCCAAGCACCGTTCGATTGCTCTCCCAGCGTCCACGGGCTCATCAGCAGCCAGACTCCCGCCAGGCCACTGAGGAACGACCAGGACAAGCCTACGATCGTGCGCATGGTCATGGGCAGGCACCTCCTCACCGCTCGTCGCATGCCCCCGTTCGCTCCGCTCGCACGGGGCGCCCCGCCTCGCACAGGCCGCCGGCCGGCGTCAGCGCCACCAGCGCCTCCAACCCCCGCGCCAGGTGACCCAGCGAGATCGCATCCATACGGCACATCCACCCCCGCAGCACCTCGCGGCGCCCCTGCTGCCAGCGAGCCACCAGCTCCTCCCCCGCGCCTGATGCCTGGGCGAGCGTGCGGCGCCGGTCGTCGGCGTCCTCCCGGCGCTCGGCCAGGCCCTGACGCACCAACCGCTCCACAAGCACGCTGGCGGTGGGCAACCTCACCCCCAGCTCCGCCGCCAGTCGCCCGATCGACATCGGCCCCTGGTGTACGAGCACGAGAAGGGTTCGGAGCTGCGCCATGGTGAGATCGCTCCGGCGCCATTCCGCACCTCCGCTGCGATGCAAGGCGCTGATGACCTGCGAGAACAGGGCCAGGCAGCAATCGACATCCGACTGGGCGGGCATTCGCTTAGGGAAAGGCTAACTGTACGATGACCTCTAAACAATTATCCTCAGGACATGCCCTGTCCGCACGCGTAGCATGGCGAGGCCAAGGAGGCCATGACCACCATCCGTAAGGCCCGCAGATCGGACGTCCCAGCGCTGGTCAGCCTACTGTGCCGCGCTTTCGACGCCGACCCGGTGACCAACTGGGTGCTGAGGCAGGACGGGCGCCGCGCCGCTGCCCTGGCCTCGTATTTCCGGCTCTCGCTCGAGCTCACCATCCCTCATGGCCATGTCTTCGTCACGGATGACCACCGGGGTACGGCCGCCTGGGCGCCGCCGGGCAAGTGGAGGGAGGGTCGTCTGCAGCAGATCTGGCGGTTGCCCGCCTTCCTCCGCGCTATCGGCCTCCGGCGAGCGCCGCGGATCCTCCCAGCCGTGGTCGCGCTCGACGCCAAGCATCCCACCACCCCGCACTACTACCTTTTCGAGCTGGCCGTGGAGCCCTCCTGCCAAGGGCGAGGGATCGGCAGCACTCTCCTGCGCCACGGCCTGGAGCGGTGCGACCGTGAGGGGAAGCCCGCCTACCTTGAGAGTTCGAATCCTCGCAACAACTCGCTCTATGAGCGCCATGGGTTCAGGGTGATCGAGTGCCACGCCCTGGGCGGGGATGGGCCGCCGGTCTGGCTGATGTGGCGCGAGCCCAGGTCGCCGTCAGCCGGGAATGGCACCGGGGAAGCGCCACGCGCATGACGACAAACGTAGAGGCAGGGAGGTGACCGCGGGGCCATCCCCCCGAGGCATGAGCAGGGTCTGGTGGGATGCCTGGTTCCAAAGGCTCACCATGGATCGGGACCGCTGGCGAGTCCCCACGGCCACAACCGAGGCCTCTGTCAGCCGAAGGAATGATTAGGAGGTGACGCCGTTGCCGCTCGACCCCCAGCTTCAGACGCTCATCGAGCAGATGCAGGCCACGAACCAGCCCTCTCTGAGCGATCTCGAGGTGACCGAGGCCAGAGCGCTGGTGGAGCAGATGGCCACGCTCGTATCGGATCGGAAGGAGGTGGCCGAGGTCAAGGACCTCGTCATCCCCGGGCCAGCGGTCGAGATCCCGGCTCGGATCTACCGGCCCGGGGATGGGACGCTGCCAGGGCTGGTCTGGTTCCACGGTGGCGGCTGGGTGCTCGGGAGTCTGGAATCCACCGACCCCCTCTGCCGGTCGTTGGCCGCTCAGGCAGGGTGCCTGGTGATCTCCGTCGACTACCGGCTGGCTCCTGAGCACCGTTTCCCGGCGGCGGTAGAAGACGCTTACGCGGCCACCCGCTGGGTAGCTGAACATGGCCCCGAGCTGGGGCTCGACCCGACGCGCCTCGCCGTGGGCGGCGATAGCGCCGGGGGCAACCTGGCCGCTGTGGTCGCCCTCCAGGCCCGTGAGGCCGGACCTCGTCTGTCGTACCAACTGCTGGTCTACCCGGCGACCGACCTTCGCGGCTGGTACCCCTCCTATGAGGAGAACTGGGGATACTTCCTGACCGAGCGTGACATGCGATGGTTCGAGGGGAATTATCTCAACGCCGACAGCGAGAAGGACGACCCTCGCGTCTCGCCGCTCCACGCGTCAAGCCACGTTGGCCTGCCGCCAGCGTTGATCGTCACAGCCGAGTATGACCCGCTCCGAGACCAGGGGGAGGCATACGGGGAGAAGTTGCGCGCCGACGGCGTGCCAGTTGAGGTACGCCGCTACCAGGGCATGATCCATGCCTTCCTGGGCATGCCCGTGGACAGGGCCAAAACGGCCTTGCAGGAGATCGCTACCGCGCTGAGAACGGCCCTCGCCTCCCCGCCCGGCTCGATCGGCTGATGAGGGGGACAGCGCTGGCCCCAACTCAAGCCCGATCGCTCGGCCCGGGAACGGTGCACACTCATTTCTAAGGGAGGCACCGGCACCTACCAGCATCTCCATTGCCATCTTCCCTTCCCCCAGGGCGGGTGGTGCCGCTCGGCGCCACCCGCCTCTCCAACCGAGTCATGGCTGACCGCCTAGGGCGAGCCCGAGGATCGGTCTGGTTGGCACCGGGTCGGTACAGGGAACGGACCGCACGCCGACGTGCAGAGGCCCGAGCCGCAGGTCGCCCATGTGCCGAGCGGAGAAAGGCGGATTGGCAAGCTCCGGTGATGCCCGCCAGCAGGGCCGAGGAGCACTGGCCCCAACTTGCTCCCGCCGTCGTGGCCATGACTGGTTCCCGCATCTCGATTCCGAACCGACGTCGGATGAGCAGCCTGGCGCCAAACCACCTGCTGATGGTGATGCGGTTGGAGAGGGCCTGAACCTGAAGAGGGCGAGGACGCGGATCACGTGGGGATGGTCGTGGCCGCGAGAGCGACGGTCCAGCGGCACCTTCGGCGGCTCAGCGGAAGCCGAGGGCAGGAAGCGCGACCCGGCCGAGAGGTCAACGCTGGCCAGCCAGGCGGTGGGGCGCTTGGGGAGAGCCACCAGGTCGGCTTCCTCATGGGGAGGCTCCCATCTTCTACCTCCACCTCGTTGACGGCCGGGCCGAGAGCGGAGTCGGCTCGACCATCGACACGGTCGAGGAGGCCACCAGAAAAGCGGTGTCGAGGCAATGACGCTCGAGCCGGAGCCAGCGGCCACCGGCTCCTAGCCGAAGGTGGTGCCGATCTCGCATCATTGCGCCGTGGTTCCCGCCTGGAGTGCAGCAGCGACGTTTGTGGTCGGCGTGGTGATAGGAGCGGTTGTCTGCCTTGCGGCCATTAGAGGCCGCCAGCGCCCCGTCTCCTCGATGACGCGGCCGACGGCTGAGGCAGCGGCGGCCGAGGCAGCGACGGCCGAGGCAGCGACGGCCGAGGCAGCGACGGCCGAGGCAGCGACGGCCGAGGCAGCGACGGCCGAGGCAGCGACGGCTGAGGCAGCGACGGCTGAGGCAGCGACGGCTGAGGCAGCGACGGCCGAGGCAGCGACGGCCGAGAGCGGCGCCACCGACCAGGTTGAGCGACTCGAGGTCGAGGTGGAGGACGTGGTCGCGGAGTTGGAACGCCGCTACCGGGGGCGCAAGGCTGACGACGCACCCGAGCTGGCGGACACCGCCGAGAAGACCAAACCGAGCGCCAGGAGTCGCTCCCGCCGCTAGAGACCCGAGCCCGGACGCCGGCGCCCAAGGGACGGTTTCACTTGGGCGCCGGCCGTTCCCGGCCCTTCTTGCCTCTTTGGCCTCAGCCTTTCACCTCCGGGCGCCGGCACCCTCCCCGACCATCGCCCAGACGCGCCCAGGCAACCTTGGGCGCCAGCCCTCGATCAGGGGCTGAACGCCCAATGCCGATCGCCACGCCCCCCCTCCACCGCCGACCTCCGATCCAACGGCCGAGAAACTGTATGCAATTTTGCAAATAGGATCTCATTTGATTGATTTCATCCAGATCTTCGACTATGGTTTCCTCGTGGATCCTGAGGTGAGGGACCGCACCGCCAGGGATGGGCGCAATGTGGCTCTGGTCCACGACCTGTTGCGTGCCGCTATCCTTCGCGGCGACCTGGCGCCGGGAACGATCACATCCCAGGTGGCGCTGGCACGGAGCTTGGGCGTGAGCCGAACCCCGTTGCGCGAGGCGCTCCGTCTCCTCCAACGAGAAGGTCTCATCTTGGCCGAGGCCAATCGACGGGTCCGGATCGCTGACTTCACCATCGCCGACGTGGAGGAGCTGTACCTGATGCGGATCGCTCTCGAGGCAGTCGCGATCCGCATCACCGTTCCCACGCTGACCCCCGAGGACTTCGCCGAGCTTGAGGGGTTGATGGCGCAGATGGACCACTACATGCGCCGGGACGACTTCGATCGGATGGATGTTCCTCATCGGGCCTTTCACGCCCGTTTCGTGAGCGGCGCTGGCAGCCGCGTGGCGGCCACCATCGGCCAGCTCTTCGACCACGCCCAACGCTACCGTCGGGCCTACGGAGCCGCAGTCCCGGACGGATGGCCGGTGCGCCGAGCCGAGCATCGGGCCATGCTCGATGCTGCGGCAGCGGGCGACATCGACCTCACCGTCGAGCGGATGGCGGTGCACTACGCCAGGACGGCCAGACTGGCGCTCTTGCAGCTGAACCCGAGCCACGATCCTGTCCTATTGCGGACGGCCCTCGCCACCGTGGTCCCAAGAGCAAACGAGGCCATCGGCTTGCTGAGTCGGCCCGAGCCCCTGGAACCCAGGCAATGAGGCAGCCCACCTTCGCGCTGGGGACCTTCGAACGGCCTGAGGGCGGCTCCATGGCAGGACTGGTCATAGGAGAACGCATCTTCGATTTAGCGCCCCATCTTGGCCCCGGCGTCAGCGTCAGAGCTCTGCTCGATGATTGGGACCGGAATCTGGACCGGCTCCAGGATCTGGCCGAAGGCCTGGCCGACCAGGAGGGCGACCATCGGCTGGGGACGCTACCCACCCGCCCACCACTCCTCCCCCCTGGCCAGCTCTTCTTGAGCGGGGCGAACTACCGCCAGCACGTCATCGAGCTGGTGCTGGCTGAGCGTCGGAGCGCCTCGACTCAGAGCGAGGACGAGCTTCGTGCCCAGATCGCCGCTGAGATCGAGCAACGTGTGGTGTCAGGTCGGCCTTACGTCTTCCTCGGCTTGCCGAGCTCCATCTGTGGTCCCTATGACGACGTGGTGCTGCCCAACGATGGAGAGCAGCACGACTGGGAGCTCGAGCTCGCCGTCGTCATCGGTCGCAGAGCCCGACACGTGCCTCGGGAGGAGGCGCTCGGGTACGTCGCTGGGTACACGATCTGCAATGACATCACCACCCGCGATCGCGTCTTTCGAGCCGACCTGCCCAGCATCGGGACAGATTGGCTGCACGCCAAGAACGCGCCCACCTTCTACCCCACCGGGCCGCTCTTGGTTCCGGCCCCGTTCGTTCCCGATCCCATGGGGCTCCGGATCACGTTGCGGCTCAACGGCCAGCTCATGCAGGACGCCACCACTGGAGACATGATCTTCGGCATCGATCGGCTCATCGAGCACGTGTCCGCCATCACCCAACTCCAGCCTGGTGACCTGCTATTGACGGGATCCCCGGCCGGAAACGGTGTCCGATGGAGGCGCTTCCTACGCCCAGGAGACGTGATGGAGGGCGAGATCACAGGGCTCGGGGTCCAGCGCAACCGGTGCGTGGCCGAGTCCAGGCTGTCGGCCGATGGCCCGCGCGCTGGCAGGAGGGACGAACCCCGGCCAGCGCGCGCGGGCCCATGAGCCGGGCAACCGAGGTCACGGGAGGAAAGTGAATGAGCGCGATGACGAAGCCGTCGGTGACACGGGAGGAGCTTCTGCGGCGCGCCTCGGAACTCGTCCCGGTGCTCGCCGAACGGGCGCTAGAGACCGAGCGGCTGCGACGGATCCCTGACCAGACCATCGATGACCTGCGGCGACTGGGACTGCTCCGAATCGCGAACCCAGAGCGCTACGGTGGCTACGGGCTTGACTACGACACGGTCCTCGAGGTTGGCATGGAGCTCGGTCGCGGCGACGGAGCGGTGGCCTGGAACTACACCGTCTGGTCGAGTCACAACTGGCTCCTCGGTCTCTACCCCGAGCAAGCCCAGGAAGAGTACTTTGCCTCCCCTGACGTGCTTGCCTCCTCCGCCTTTAATCCAGCGCGAGGCAAGGTTGAGAGGGCAAGGGGAGGCTGGGTGCTCTCTGGCCGCTGGGACTTCTCAAGCGGGTGCGACGCCGGGCAATGGGCGGTCCTGGCCGGCTTTACCCAGGAGCAAGGACCAGGGCTCTTCCTCGTGCCGCGCAGCGACTACGAGATCCACGACACTTGGTTCGTATCCGGCCTGTGCGGAACCGGCAGCAAGGATATCGTGATGGAGCCTGCCTTCGTGCCCGAGCATCGTTTCCTGTCCTACGAGGCCATGGGCAAGGTCCAGACGCCGGGCAAGGACCTGCACAACCGTGCAACCTACCGGCTCCCGGTCTACTCCCTGCTCCCGTTCACCCTTGCCGTTCCCCTCCTAGGCATCGCCCAAGGTGCCATCGACCACTTCGAGAAGCGCGCCCGAGAGCGTGCGACCGCCTTCACTCAGACCCGGATGGCAACCTTGCTTCCCATCCAGGTCAGGCTTGCCGAGGCCACCGCCGAGGTCGACTGCGCCCGGCTCCTCATGCGCCACGACCTGCACGAGCTGCTCGAGCACGGGGCCCGGGGGGAGGAAATCCCCATGGTGGAACGCCTGCGTTACCGTCGCGACCACGCCTACATTGCGAAGCTGGCCGTCCAGGCGGTGAACCGTCTCTTCGAGGTCAGCGGTGGGGGCGCACTTTATCAGGACTCCCCTCTACAGCGGGCCCATCGCGACGTCAACGCCGGCGCCAAGCAGATTGCGCTGATCTGGGACACCTACGCCGAGCAATACGGGAGGGTCCGGCTTGGCCTTGAGCCCACCGATGTCATCATCTGAGACAACACTGGCCGCCCAGGCCTTCAAGGCCGCGCTCTCCCTCGATCCCCCGCTGGCGCTCGCCCACCTGGCGAGCAGCGCAGGCTGCCATGCGGTCCTCACCGCCGACGCCCCCCACGCCATCCACTTCCTGCGCACGGACCAGGTCGGCCTGGCGTTGCGCCTCGGTCGGAGCGGGCACGCCAGCCGTGTACTACGACCGGCACCCTTGGTCGGTGGCCAGCCCACCGACGGCGAACTGGACCTGGAGAGGTACAACCCATGGCTCATCGCTTGATCTCACAGCTTGCTCACGTGGAGATCCTGAGCCCGAAGCCAGCCGAAAGCGTCGCCTTCTTCCAGGAGCTCCTCGGCTTCCAGGAATCGGGGCGGCAAGGAAGGTCGACCTACCTGCGTTGCTGGGGTGAGAGCTTCCATCACAGCCTGGTCATCACCGAAGCCGCCCAGCCCGGCCTGGGCCACATCTCGTTCCGCACCGACGGCCCGCAGGAGCTGGAGGAGGCCGCCGCCGCGGTCGAGCGGACCGGCCTCGGCGATGGCTGGATCGACGGCGACCTCGGCCACGGCCGGGCCTTCCACTTCCACACCCCCGCTGGCCACCAGGTGGAGCTGTTCTGGGAGGTCGAACGCTATCAGGCGCCTCCGCACCTGAAGAGCGCCTTCCCCAATCGTCCCCAGCGTTATCCCGGCCGCAACGGAGCCTTGCGCCGTATCGATCACGTGACCGTGCAGGCGCGTGACGTGAAGGCAACCAGGAGCCTCTTCTGCGACGTGCTCAAGTTTCGCTTCATGGAGGGGTTCGTGCTGCCCGACGGCACTGAGGCCTTCGTGGCCATCACCTCCGGCGCCCACAACCACGACCTGGCGATCGCCGCCGAGCCTCCCGAGCATGACGTGGACGGCCGGCTCCACCACGTCGCCTTCTACCACGACACCCGGGAGGAGGTGCTGCGCACCGCCGACATCTTGGCCGAGCACGGCTACGCCCTCGACTATGGGCCCAGCCGGCACGGGATCGGTGAGGCATTCTTCAGCTATGTGATCGAGCCGGGCGGGAATCGAGTGGAGATCTACAGCGGCGGTTACCTCAACTACGAGCCCGACTGGAAACCGGTGCTCTGGGGCGTGGGAGAACGTTCCGTGAATGCCTGGTCGGACGATCAGGTGGGGCCACCCAGCTATCGCGGTTACGCCATGCCGCCGCTCCCCTCAGGAAACGAGTACGCCGCAGTCCTCACCCCCGGCCAGGCGCGGTGAGCCGAGGGCCTCGTCGCCGATAGGCTCCTGAGGAGCCAAGCGGCGGCCGGGCCTCGGGGTCAGGCCGCTCCCGCCCGGTGCCGGGCAAGGCCAGGGCGACGGTCTCCCATGCCTTGAACGTGTCCAGAACCCTGGGGACGAACGGCTCCCCTGGGTGCAGACGCCGCCGACAGGAACCCTGCTCGAACGCCTTCATGAGCTCGCCCAGGACCCAGGGATGAGCTTCGCGGGGGGAAGGCGGCGGACGAGGACGCGCACGATCGGGAAGATGCCCGCCTCCTCCCGGTGCGCGCGCTCAAGCCGCCGCGGCTTCCGAAGAGGTGGACGACGCCTTCTCGAAGAACCCCCAAGGCGGCCGAGCACTGGTGACCGCATCCAGGTCCCCAGCCATCAGCATCTCGTTCACGCTCCGGTTCGAGATCCTGGTCAAGACCACCCCATCCAGCAGCCGAAGCTCGACCTCCTTGGACCCGGCCCGGTCGGCTCACCTCCGCCTGGTACCAGCTCACCCCTCAAAGCGGAGGCCGTAGCGGCCCGCAGGAGCCCTGCGGATACCAACTCCTGCCGTCCATGCCCATTCCGGCCCTCCGACCCGCCGTCCAGCGAGCATCCGGGGGCGTGACGGAGCCCGTACGTACAGAGCGGGGTGGCGGAACGCTCGGGAGGGGCCGGGATGGCGAGGAGCGCAGCACACTTCGCCAGGGAGAGCTCGGAGCATCCCATTCCTGGTGACGCAACGCGCGATGGAAGATCTCCGCAACCTGCAGGTTCAGCACCGCGAGATCGATCTCCTCTGGCCGCGTGCGGCCGTTGGCCAGGCCACGGAGGTGGTCGTAGTCCCCATGGCCAGTGTCAGAGGGGTCGTCTTCACCGGGCGCGACCCTCCCACTCCGGACCGAAGGTCCGATCATTGGGGCAGCACAAAGCGGGACAGGCTGCCGGATCTTGGCGGAGAGCGGCAAGATCGTGGTGAGGTGATGGCTAGGATCGATGCGCTCACGAAGCTGACTGGGCAGGCGGTGTACGCCGCCGACGTGGAGCTGCCCGGCCTCTGCCATGCCGCCGTGGCTCGATGCCCCTTCCCCCACGCCCGTGTGGTCGCCGTCGACCCGAGACCTGCCCTCGAGGTACCAGGCGTGATCGGGGTGTTCACCGCCACGGACCTGAACGGAGGCCACTATGGACGTCGGGTGCGCGACATCCCCCTTCTGGCCGGGCCTGAGGCACGGTTCGCAGGCGAGCGCGTGGTCGCGGTGGTGGCTCAGTCGCGTGTCGCCGCCGAGCGGGCTGCGGCCAGGGTGCGGATCGACTACGAGGAGCTGCCGGCGACGCTGGATGCCGAGGAGGCATTGGAGCCTACGGCGCCGGCCGTCCATGAGGCCCCCTGGAGCTACCCCGGTGCGGTGGTGTCGCCAGACGACCCACCCAACCTCCAATCTCGGGTCCGCCACGGCGCCGTGGAGGAGGCGGAGCAGGCGTTGGCCCGGTCGGCCTACGTCGTCGACCGAACCTATCGCCTGGCCACCGGGCACCAGGGATACCTTGAACCGCAGGCCTGCGTGGCCAGGGTGGACCCCGACGGACACGTCCACGTGTGGATGGCCAACAAGTCCCCGTACCGCCTGCGCCACCAGCTGGCCGAGTGCCTGGGCTTGGACCCTGGTCTCATCGACGTTCACCCGGTGGCGATCGGCGGCGACTTCGGGGGCAAGGGCTCCCCGATGGACGCCCCCTTGTGCGTGGAGCTGGCCCGCCGCACCGGTCGGCCGGTGAAGCTGGTCGAGCGGTATCACGAGGACCTCACCTCGACCAATCCACGTCACTCGGGTCGCGTGCGCGTCCGTATCGGCTGTGACGAAGCGGGTCGGCTCACCGGTTTTCAAGTCGACGCTCTCTTCGACGGCGGCGCCTACGCCGGCTTCAAACCCCTTCCCACCGTGACCCTCCACGGGTTGGAGGAGATAGGCAGCTCTTATCGAGTGGCCGCGGCTGCGGTGGAGGTGCGCGTCTGCTACACCCACACCGTCCCCCGTGGCCATATGCGCGCCCCAGGCGCGCCCGAGGCCGTCTTCGCTTTCGAGTCAGCCCTGGACGAACTGGCTCAGGAGGCAGGCCTGGACCCGGTCGAGATCCGGCGGCGTAACCTGCTCGCCGACGGTGAGGCCAACCCTTGGGGCGTCAGATGGGTCGAGGCCCGTGGCCAGGCCACCCTCGAGGCGGCGCTCGACGCCTACCGCTCGCTGCCGGCGCCTCCAGGCTGGAGGCATGGGCGCGGAATCGCGGTCTATGATCGGCCGACGCGACCGGGCCGGGCCAGCCTCCGCCTGGTCCCGACCGGAGATCGCCTGATCGCGGAGACCGGCTTGCCTGAGCAGGGCGGGGGTGCGCACACGGTGCTGAGGCAGGGGCTGGCCCAGGCGCTGGGGATCGAGGCCGACCGGGTCGAGGTGCGGCAGGTGTCCACCGCCGAGCTGCCGCCCGACGACGGCGTGGGCGGCAGTCGGGTGACGGCCACCCTCAGCGTCGCCGTGGCCCAGGCAGCCGAGGCCTTTCGAGCTGTCGGGGGGAGCGAGCCGGTGACCGTGACCCTGGACCCGGCTACGGTGCCGCCGGTCACCTCGTACTGCGTCCAGGTTGCCCAGGTTGCGGTCGACCCCGAGAGCGGGCAGGTCCGGGTGCTGGAGCTGCTGACCGCCGCAGACGTCGCCGAGGTCGTCAACCGGGACGCCCACCAGCTCCAGATCGAGGGCGGGGCAGTCATGGGCTACGGGCTGGCCTGCCTGGAGGACCTGGCTCTCGCAAATGGCCACGTCTGGGCAGCCAACCTGGGCGAGTTCCGCATCCCCTCCCCGATCGACGTACCCATGCTTCGGACCGTCCTCGTCCCAGGTGGCCGGGGCATCGGGGCCTTGGGCGTGAAAGCCGTAGGGGAGCTGGCCAATGTCCCCACCGCCGCCGCGATTGCCAATGCCGTCGCCGATGCGGTCGGGGTCCGTGTGCGCGACCTGCCCATCACCGCCGAACGGGTCTATCAAGAGCTCGTCGGACGTCGGCGTCAGGTCGGAGAGGGGAGGAGCCAGAGCGAAGAGAGATGAAGCTACGCTTCCAGCTCAATGGCGAGCCGATCGAGGCCGAGGTGCCGGGCGACGCCCTGCTCCTGGACCTGGTGCGCGATCTCGGCCTCAAGGGGACCAAGGAGGGCTGCGGGGTAGGGGTGTGCGGCGTCTGCACCCTCCTGGTCGACGACCGCCCGGTCAGCTCCTGCATCCTCCCCGCCGGCTGCGTAGAGGGACGGCAGGTATGGACGGTGGAGGGCGTGAGCCGTCGCCATCCGGAGATCGTGGAGTCCTTCCTGCGGCACGAGGGGCTGCAATGCGGCGCCTGCACGCCGGGGCAGGTGGTGATGACAGCGGCGCTGAAACTGCGAGGAGGAAGGCCGGATGAGGCCACGGTGCGTGAGCACCTGGCCGGGAACCTCTGCCGGTGCACCGGCTACCGTGCCATCGTGGAGTCGGTGAGGGCAGCGCTGGGTGACTGAGTTCTTGGCCCCAGCGACCATTGAGGAGGCGCTGGATGCGCTGCGTGAGGACGGCGCACTGGCCCTGGGAGGTGGCACCCAGGTGGGCATCCTCATCCGCCACGGCCTGGTCGAGGCCGATCGACTGGTCTGGCTGGGCAGGGTCGAGGGGCTGCGAGGCATCACCGCGGTCGACGACGCGCTCGAGATCGGAGCCGGCGTCACCCTGGCCGAGATCGCGGACTCGGCGCTGGTTCGCGACCGGCACCCAGCGCTCGCCGCAGCTGCGGCTCGGGTGGGGAACCCCCGGGTACGATCGGTGGCCACCCTAGGTGGCCACCTCGCTCACGCCGACCCCCGTCAGGACCTCCCACCGGTGCTGCTCGCGCTCGACGCGGTGGCGACGGCTCGGGGCCTCCGGGGTGAGCGTCAGGTCCCCCTGGCCGACCTCTTCCTAGGGCCCTTCGACACCTCGCTCGCCGAGGGCGAGCTGCTGACCCGGGTGCGGATCCCGGCCGCGCCCCCGGCGCGGCGCTCCGGGTACGTGCGCTTCACGCCGGGCAGCGAGACCGACTACCCGACGGTGAGCGTGGCCGCCTGCCTGGAGTTGGAGGACGGGGTGGTCCGGCGGCTGGTCCTCGGGCTCGGAGGCGTGGCCGGCCGGCCGCTTCGGGTGGAGCCCCCCGAGCTAGTAGGGAGGCCAGCCGGCCCCGAGCTGTTCGCCGCCGCCGCGAACGCCGCCGTTCGGGCCTCGGACCCGACCTCGGACCAGCGGGGATCGGCCGGCTACAAGCAGGCCATGGTCGGGCTGTGGACGAGACGGGCCCTGGCCAGCCTGGCCAGCACCGACAACGGGTAGGCCCCAGGCCGTCGGCCTCCCGTCACCGAGCGGCGGAGGGCAATAGTAGGACAGTCCTACAAACGGCCCATGCGGTCGGGGGAGGGGAGAGATCGGAACACATCGCGGACCGGTCCGCTTTGGAGCCGAGCCGGCGCTCGTGACCGGGGCGCTGACCACGACGTGAGCGTCATCGCCCTCTGGCCCTCGGGCGCGTGGTCGGCGTCTTCGCCCACTTCGAGCAGCCCCTGCGCCAGGCCCTCTGCTCCGACGCCATGCGGGGCGTGCCCGCCCGTGCCGCCTTCGGCGTCCCGCCATCTCCCAGTCATCGGCGCCTTCTGGACCACCATCCTCGGCTGCGCCGCCACCCATGCCAGCTTCCGGGCGGCGTCTTCGTCTGGCCGCCGGGGCGGTGATCGCGCTCGTTGCCCATGGCGATCCCCCGGCGCCGGCCACCCGGCGAGCCCGGCGTCGCCGCATCCGGTCGGGCGCCGGTCGGTCGATCCCTATCCCCAGGTAGGCCACCTTTGGGTCACGACCTCGATCCCGGGCGATCAGGACCTGATGCTCCCAGTCGTTGTGGTGGAAGCGACTGTCGAGCATCTGGCCCCGTCGGGGCTGGACGTCGACCATCAGCAGCCCGTTGTCCCGGTGGGCGAGGGCCACCGGCACCTCCCTGGCCAGGGACCGGACCAGCTTCGCCCAGCCCGCGCTCACCGCGCGAACCTCTCCTGGTCCTCCTCCGTGGCCAGCCATGCAGGCGCCGATCAGCAGCGGGTCCATCCACCTGACCGGATGGCCAGACCGCGACCCCTCGCTGCTGGGGTGGTGGCGGTGCTGACCGCGCTGGACCGCCGTCGGCGCACGGGCCGCGGCTGCCACATCGACCCCTCCTAGTACGAGACCGGCCTCCAGTTCATGGCCCCGGCCATCCTCGACTACTTCGCCACCGGCCGAGTGCCGGGGTGGGCGGGCAACCGCGACCGCTCGGCGGCGCCCCACGGCATCTTCCCCTGCCAGGGCGAGGGGCGCCGGGTGGCGCTCCCAGTCAACGACGACGCCGAGTGGGATCGGCGGGGCCGGGCCCTGGACGGCCCGGAGTGGGCCCAGGACGCCGACCTGGCCACCGCCGTGCCCGGGAGGACGAGATCGAGCAGCGGCTGGGCGGGTGGACCTCCCGCCGGGGCCGAGGGAAGGCGGTCCGGCGACCGCAGACGGTGGGGATCCACGTGGCCCCGGTCAACGACATGGCCGACCTAGACGCCGAGCCGCAGTGGCCCTGTGCGGCGCTCGGTAGCCGTCCACCCCCGGTGATCGGCACGTACCAGGCCGTTGGCCCCCCACTCCTCCCAAGACGCCGGCCGAGATCACGACCGGATCCCCTGCCGGGGCAGCACAATCGAGAGGTCTTCTGCGGCCTGCTCGGGCTGGGCGAGAAGGAGTACATGGAGTACATGAGGAAGGAGCGTGAGGGTGCCCTCGAATGAGCCCCCGGACGCGGCCGGGGGGGAGCTCCCCGAGCGATCGGTCGCAGCCGAGTTCGGAGAGGACCCGGTGGCCCAACGCAAGGGCGAGCACCTGGCCATCGCCACCCGGGAGGACGTGGAGTCGCACGCCAGCGCCGGCTGGCCGGATGTGCACCTGCTCCATGAGGCCCTGCCCAGGGTCGACCTGGACGAGATCGACCTCTCGGTCGAGTTCCTGGGCCACCAGCTCCAGGCACCGCTGATCATCCCCGCCATGACCGGCGGTCACCCGGCCGCGCGCGAGATCAACGCCAGGCTGGGCCGGGCCGCGCGCCGCTATGGCCTGGCCATGGGGGTGGGGAGCCAGCGGGCGGCGCTGCGCAACCCGGAACTGGCCGACACCTACCGGGTCGCCCGCGAGGTCGCCCCCGGGACCTTGCTGGTCGCCAACCTGGGCGTGGCCCAGCTCGTCTCCCAGGCGAGCGGCGAGCCCCTCCGCCCGGAGCAGGTCTGGGAGGCAGTGGCCATGATCGGCGCCGATGCCCTGGCCATCCACCTGAACTTCCTTGAGGAGGTGGTGCAGACCGAGGGCGACCGCCGGGTGCGGGGCCTTCGCGAGGCGCTGGCCGGCGTGGTGGCGGGCGCCCCGGTCCCGGTCATCGCCAAGGAGACCGGGGCTGGCCTCTCCCGACAGACGGCGATCGAGCTGGCGAGGCT
>Ga0209061_1001660_pt1 | contig 34549 bp, 34 predicted proteins | sample Coa_R1_10_FD_187157 | JGI IMG/M metagenome (GOLD analysis project Ga0209061, IMG submission 187157) | Surface soil microbial communities from Centralia Pennsylvania, which are recovering from an underground coalmine fire - Coalmine... | ecosystem: Environmental > Terrestrial > Soil >... | reverse complement strand
GACGTACGGATGCCCGAGCTCGACGGGATCGCCGCCACCCGGCACCTGCTCACAGCAACCCCGCACACCAAAGTCCTGATCCTCACCACCTTCGAGCAGGACGACTACATCTTCGGCGCGCTGCGCGAGCGAACCTCGCGCACAGCCTCTACTTGGCGATCGAGACCGTCGAGCAACCTCGTCCGGTCGCGACTATTGATCAGCAGCTTCTCCAAGCCGAAGACCGGCCGCGCGATCCTGACCTTGCCTTTGTGCGCCTTGGCGTCTGTTACACACACGCCGGTCGGCGCGACCGCGAGATGGTCGATATTGCCCCGCCCGCGCGGCATGCGCCGATCGTGCAGCAGCCTCACCGAGCCTCCGCGACACACCGCTCCAAGCCGGCGGCAAACGTGCGCTCGCCCCGCGCTTCGCGCTCGAACATTGCCTCGTGCTCAGGCACGGAGCTCAGTGCGAGCAGCAGCGGGGCCAGCTTCGGATGCGGGGCACGAATCCGCGCCTCGCGTTGCTGCATCCGCCTGCGGTGCTCACGGCCGGCACTCGCCCCGGCCTCAACCCGGATCCGGCTGGGCCACCAAGCCTGGTGGCGGCACCGAGCCCCCAGGGCGGGAGACGGTGCAGGTCACCGTCCTCGCCTGCGAGCCCCACCACGCCCTCATGCCCTTCGGGAGAGACAGCCGCAATTCGAACAGCAGTCCGCCCGACGAAGCGACAGGAGTTTGGCGGCCACAGTCCCTCTGTCGGCTCCCGCGATCAACGCCTTGACAACCAGGACGACTTTCCTAGCGCGTGGCAGCGCCCTGCCATCCGCGCGAACCGGGTGTCTCGGCGGATCTGGCGAGATGCGCGCAGCGAACGCAAAGGAGGTCTGGCAGCCGGGTTCGGCGGCGTCCATGGTCGGTTGCGACGGGCTGTCGGTCGATATCCTGTCGGCATGGAGTCCGTGACCGAGATCGAGTTCATCTTTGAACCCCAGCAAGAGGGCGGCTACCACGTCTATGCGCCGGACCTCCCAGGGCTCCACACCCAAGGCGATGATCTGGAGGAGGCGACCGAGAGCGCCCGCGAGGCCCTAGAGCTGTACATCGAAGGTCTCCGAGAGGACGGCCGTTCGCTGGAGATGGGCATCGTTCGTCGCAAGCTGCCGTTGCCGGCGTGAGCGAGCGGCTGCCGGTCGTCTCCGGCCAGCAGCTGATCAAGGCGCTCGAGAAGACCGGCTGGGTGGTCGTCCGTCAGCGCGGCAGCCATGTGCGGCTCAAGCATGACGAGCTCACGACTCCGCTCGTGATTCCGCTCCATCGCGAACTCAAGCGCGGCACTCTGGCCGGAATTCTTCGCGACGCCGGGATCGGTCGCGATGATCTTCGTCACCTCCTCTGACTCATCGGCTCCGGGGTTCATGCGGTGAGCCCGCAGGGTGGTTGCACTTCCCGCGCGACTCGGCTCCGCGCAGGCGTTCGCCGAACTGCCTGGCGGAAGATGAACCAGGTCCGGCTGATACTGACCAGCATCGCGGCCTTTCGGGGTTTCGGTTCCGTCAGTGAGCGGCCGTGGTCGTCCCGACAGGTTTGCAACAGATTCGCCGCAGGATCGTTACGTCGCTGTTATAGCCGCAGGCTACGTTCACCCCACGGCCAGCCATCACCAGATTCGCCATGTCAACATCAAGGCAAGCTGCTCGAGCAGCCGTCACGGCCGCGCACGCGCGATCGTGGCCATCGCCGCGACGGGTTATTCCACGCTGACCGTCGCCTGCGGGTCGTCAAGCAGCCCACGCCCCACCACCGGCGGCGAATCCGGGGCGCTCGTGCGCTTCGCGGTCTGTATGCGCTCGCACGGTGTGCCGAGCTTCCCAGATTCGCTGAGCAGCAGTCAGGGCGGCGGTGTCAGCCTCGACCCGCCCTGGTGTGAACGCCGCCTCGCCCGCGTTCAAGACCGCTTGGTCAGCCTGCGACAAGTTGCTCCCCGGCATCGGCCGCCATCAACCGGCTCCGCCCAGGCGATGGCTCAGATGCCGAGGTTCTCCGAGTACATGCGCGCGCACCGCGTGACCGGATTCCCCGACCCTACCCCAAGCCCGCCAGCCAGCTTCACCGGCTACAGCATGGTGATCAGGCGCGGCGGGGCCTACCTTGCCGTTCCGCAAACGATCAACCCGACCTCGCCGGTCTACAAACAGGCGACCTCGACCACCGCCTCCCGCCCGGCCCCGTAGATCGCCTCCGCCTCACGGTTGGCGTGGGTGTCGCTCGCTCTGGTCGCGTCCGTGTCAGGAGCCCGGCCGCCGGCTCCTCGGCGCCAGCAGGATCAGCTCGGTGAGCACCAGCAACGGCAGCACGGTGAGGTGGTAGGCAAGGTCGAGACCGCCAGTCTGGATGGTGAAGTGCAGTCCGCCGAGGAAGCCGAGGATCGCGAAGCCGACCGCCAGGCGGGCCGCGGTGCGAGCGTGTGCGGTCCGTCGTAGGAGCGCGGTGACGCCGGCGAGCAGCACCAGGCAGATGATGGCCTCGGCGACGCCGGCCTCATTGGGCAGGTGCAGCGCTGACATGGCCGCCAGCGAGGCTGCCTCGGTCAGCATCAGGGCTGTCGCCGCGCGCTCGGCTCCTTGAGCCTGCAGGGCTCGCATCACGCGCCCGCAGCGAGTTGGGGGCTGGTGGCTGACGCTTCGGCCTGTCTGGTCATGCTCGTGTTGGCTCGGCGAGGGGGCGGGAGGGCGTGACGCGCAGAACCCGCGCGACGCGGTGGGGCAGCCACCAGTTCCAGCGGCCGAACAGGGACACCGCGGCGGGGACGAGCATGGCACGGATGATCGTGGCGTCGAGGATGATGCCGGCGCCCAGCCCGGTGGCGATCATCTTCACCTGGGTGCTCGGTGCCGAGGCCATCGCCACGAAGCCGAGGAACATGATCAGCGCCGCGCTGGTGATGAGCCGGCCGGTGCGCCCGATCCCACGGATTACGGCGGTGTCGGTGGAGGCGGTGGCGTCGTACTCCTCCCGGATGCGGGCCAGGATGAACACCTCGTAGTCCATCGAGAGCCCGAACAGGAACGCGAACGCGATCAGCGGCAGCCAGGAGGGGATCGAGCCGGCGGCCGGGATTCCCCAGATCGCCTCCGAGCCGTAGCCGTGCTGCCAGACCAGGGTCAAAATGCCCCACGCCGCGCCCACACTGGCCACGTTGAGGACCACGGCCTTGAGCGGCAGCAGCAGCGAGCGGAACGCGCGGGCTAGCAGCACGAAGGTGAGCACCGCGATCACCGCGATCATCCGCGGGAAGCTGCCATACACGGCGCTGATGAAGTCGTCGTTCTGCGCGGTGATACCTCCGACACGGGCGCCGGCGGCCAGCCGGTGGGCTGCATCCCGGACCCGGTCGACGGTCTGGCTTGCGTCGGTGTGCGCAAGCACGTCCACCAGGGCCAGGTGACCGCGCCGCCAGCCCGCGGCGGCGGGGGCGATCGCGCCCTGCACCCCCGGGAGATGGGACAGCCGCGCGGCCAGGGCGGCGGCGTTCGGGGTGCGGTCGAGAATCTCGATCGGCGACAGCACGCCGTCGCCGATCCCCGCGCGCTCGAGCGCGGCCAGGCCGGACTTGGCGGGGCCGGTCTGGCTGAGCGTGTTCGGGTTGCCGTCGGCGGAGCCCAGGTTGATCGTGGTGGCGGCGGCCACCAGCGCGGCCAGCACGGCCAGCGAGGTGCCGGCCGCGAGCCAGCGCCGCTTGACCACCTGGCCCGCCCAACGGGTCCAGGCCCGGCTGGCCAGGTGATCAGTGCGCCGGTGCGGCCAGTCCATGCGCGGCCCAGCCGCATGCAGGATCACCGGCAGCAGCGTGATCGCCGCCGCCACCGAGACGAACGGGATCACCAGCCCGGCGAAGCCAACGCTGGCCAGGAAGGGGACCGGGACCACGATCAGCCCCAGCAGACCGATCCCGACCGTCGTGCCGCTGAACACCACGGCCCGGCCGGCGGTCGCCATCGCGCGCACGATCGCCTCCTCGCGGTCGTGTCCTTGCGCGCGCTCCTCGCGCCAGCGCACCACGATCAGCAGCGAGTAGTCGATCGCCACTCCCAGTCCGACCAGGGCGATCAGGAACTCCACGATCCCCGACACGGACATCAGCGCGGTCAGCCCCCAGACGAGCAGGAAGCTGGTCATGATCGAGGTCAGCGCGATCAGGAGCGACAGGAACGCCAGCAGCGAGCCGAACACGAACGCAAGCACGACGAGCGCCCCCAGACCGCCGAGCAGCCCCTCGGCGAGCACGCCCAGGCCGCCCTTCTGCTGGCCGCTTGAGAAGCTCAGCGGGCCCAGTCCGGTCACTCGCACGCGGCCGCCCGCGATCGTGGCCCCGCGCAGCGCGGCGCTCACCGCGCTCACCGCGCGCTGGTTTTGCCCGAAGCCCCCGGGCGCGGGCGGCGGGTAGGCGAGCAGGAACGTGGTGCGCCCGTCGCGCGACACGAACGCGCGGTCGCCGGTCGAGGCGTAGGAGGCGACGCGCACCCCGGGCACCAGCTGCTCGATCCGCGCCGCCAGCTGGTCCAGCCCCGTCAGCACCGCCGGGGAGGCGACGGTCGTGCCCGGGGGCAGCGTGATCACCGGGACCAGCGGCGCGCCGTCTCCGCCGTTGCCGAAGGTCGCCTTGATCGCCGCGTTGGTCTGGTAGCCCTCGTGACCCGGGACCGAGTACTCGGTGCTGAACGCACTGATCGCCGAACCCACCGACGCAATCCCGACCACGGTGATGGCCAGCCAGAACAGCGCCACGCGCCGCCGGTGGCGGAGCACCAAGCGGGTCAGCGCGGCGATCCAGCTGGACGGCGTCCGGGTCCCGCCTCGGTTGGGCTCTAGCAATCTCACGGTCGAGCACGCTACGGCTCGCCGCTCGTGTCCAAAACACCCGGCGGGGGGAACTTCGCCTCCCTTCGCGGGCGGACGCGGAATCCCCCCGCGGGGGGACTTCGCGCGCGCGCGTGCGCGTTACGCTCGAATCTGAGATGAGTCTGGCAACCCCCTCGAACGAGGCGAGCTCAATCGGCCGGCTGGCGAGGTCCCCGGCGGCTCAAGACGGCACCGTGGCGGCGGTCGCGTTCGCCCTGACGCTGGTCATGCTGGCCGGAGCCCACAGCTCAACCCGCGCTCTGGACCCGCTGGCGGGACTGCTGGCCGCGCTCGCGTGCGGCCCGCTGGTCGCCCGTCGCCGGGCGCCGCTGGGGGTGTTCGCGCTGTGCACGGCCGCCAGCGCCACGCTGGACGGGCTCGGATACGGGCTGGGACCGCCGTTTGGCCCCACGATCGCGCTGTTCTACCTGGCCGCCGATCAGCGCACGCGCGACAGGCTGCGCCAGACGGGATCGGTCGTGGTGGGCATGGGGGCGATCCACGTCGGGGCGGCGGCGGCAGCCGAGTACCCAAGCTTTCCGACGATCCCGATCCTGGGCGCGGTGATCGTGTGGGGCGGCGCGTGGATCATCGGCGACCAGCTGCGCCAGCGACGCCAGCGCCTCAGCGACCTGCAGGAGCGCGCCCGGCAGACCGAGCGCGAGATGGCGCGAGAGCGACAGCTCGCGGTCGCCCAGGAGCGCAACCGGATCGCGCGTGACCTGCACGACTCCGCCGCCCACGCGATCAACGTGATCCTCGTCCAGGCCGCCGGCGCCCGCCTGCTCCAGGACCGCAACCCGGCGGCGGTGCGCGCGGCGCTGAGCACGATCGAGGATGTCGCCCGCGAGACGATCGCCGAGATCGACCGCCTGATCGGCGGCCTGCGCGACGGCGCCGGCGCCTGCGCCAACGGGGCCAGCGCAGGCCCGATCGACCCCCCGGCCGGGCTCAGCTCGGCGGCCACGCTCGCCGAGCGCCACCGCGCCGCCGGGCTCGACGTCGAGCTCCAGCTCCAGGGAGCGCCGCGACCGCTTCCCGCGGGGGTGGACCAGGCCGCCTACCGCATCCTGCAGGAGTCGCTCACCAACGCCGCCCGACACGGCACCGGCCAGGCCGAGGTGAGAATCACCTACCGCCCACAAGAGCTCGAGCTGACAATCTCAAACCCGACCGCGCTCACCGGCCAAGATGAGTCCACAGACCGCGGCTACGGGATCCTCGGGATGCGCGAGCGCGCGCAGCTGCTGGGCGGCAGCCTCCACGCCGGCCGCCACGGCGCTCGCTTCCACGTACACGCAAGGCTGCCCGCGGCGGCCGGCGAGCCGGCGCGGCGATGACCGGCGCTGCCGCCAGCGACGCGCCCGGGAGCGCCAGCCAGATCCGCGTCCTGCTCGTAGACGACGACGAGCTGATGCGTGCCGGGCTGGCGGCCGTGCTCTCCAGCGACGAATCGGTGCAGGTCGTAGGCCAGGCCTCCAACGGCCACCAAGCACTCCAGCGGGCCCGCGCGACCAACCCCGATGTCGTGCTCATGGACGTACGGATGCCCGAGCTCGACGGGATCGCCGCCACCCGGCACCTGCTCACAGCAACCCCGCACACCAAAGTCCTGATCCTCACCACCTTCGAGCAGGACGACTACATCTTCGGCGCGCTGCGCGCGGGGGCATCAGGGTTCTTGCTCAAACGCTCCCGACCCGAGGATCTGCTGGCCGCCATCCACACCGTCGCCGCCGGGGACTCACTGCTCTCCCCCTCCGTCACCCGGATCGTGATCGACCACTTCGCCAGCCAACCCGCGCCGACGCCCGACGCCCTCGATCAGCTCAAGGAATTGACCCCGCGCGAGCGCCAGGTGCTCACGCTCATCGCCCGCGGGCACTCCAACCCAGAGATCGCCGCCGCGCTCACCATCGAGGAGTCCACCGTCAAGACCCACGTCAAGCACATCCTGATGAAGCTCGGCCTCCGAGACCGCGTGCAGGCCGTGATCTTCGCCTACCAGGCCGGCCTCACCCACGCTGCCTCAACGCCAGCCGCCTGACGCTCACCTCCCGCGGGCCGCCTGACTCTCGCCCGCCGGCAGACGCCCAGAATACGCCAATGGGCGCCGGATCCGGAACCGAAGCCATACGAACCCCAAGCAACCGCCCCGGCCCCGGGATCTCCCCACCCCCGGCGACACTCGCCGACGACGGGTGCGGTGAGCGTGCTCACGGCGAGATCAGCTCCAGGCGCGGGAACAATGAGCGGTAGCGGTTCGGATCGCGGGTGAGCAGAGCCCGGCCCGTCAGCGCGGCGTGGGCGCCGATGTAGAAGTCGGGCAACGGTGAGCGGCGCGCGCCCCCACGGCGCCGGTACTCAAGGAAGCATCTTCCCGCCAGGAAGGCCGCTTCCCACGGCAACCCCTCGCGCTCCAGCTCAGGCGCCAGCGCCTGCTCGAGCTCCTCGAGCCGCGCAAATGAGATCGAGATCTCAGCGTAGATGATCGGGTTGATCAGCGTCGGTCCACGGTCGAGCGCGTCAGCGAGCTGCGCTTCAGACCATTCACCCCACCGGGGATCATCGGTGAAGATATCGAGCAGCACGTTTGAGTCGACCAGCGTCCCAGCCACGGCAGGCTAATCGCCGCCCCGCGTGAGCGCCATGATCTCGTCGGTGCTCATCGAAACGGTGCCGCGCCCGCGCATGCGGCGTGCAATCGCCCTTCCGCGCGCGGTCTTCGCCCGGACTAACCGCACGCCGCGCTCATCGAGCTCGAACTCGACCTCGGAGCCCGGCTCTATTCCCAGCCTGCGCCGTATCGCCAGCGGAATCGTCACCTGTCCTTTGCTCGTAACGCGCACATCCACAGCCTAGCAGATCGTAATACCAACCGGTATTACCGTACGGCCGCCCGGCGCTGCCACACGGGGCGAGCAGCCGTCCCTGTCATCGCACAGCGAGACCCGCAACGGCGCTGCGCCCGGTTGGGGATCCGCCTCGGTGACAGCATGACCCGAGACCGCGGCCCGACTGACACTCGCGCCGATCCGGAAGGCCGCACGCGCCCATTCCGGTGCCCGCCGCCCCGACACCACAAACCCCCCGCCACCAGCCACGGTGTGACCAGCACGCCGGCGACCAGGCCCGCCGGCGCGACGACGAGATGCCTGCCGCCGGTTCATACGCGGATCTGGATGACGATGTTGCCCACGTGTCGCTTGGCGATGAACATCTCCTGAGCGGCGTGCAGCTCCTCCAGGGGGAACGTGGCGGCGACGACCGGCCTCAGCGACCCGTTCTCGATCGCTGCCACCAGCTGGCCGAAGAGATGCAGGAGCGGCACGGTGGCGCCATGAAGCGCCAGGTCGTGCAGGTAGAGGGTGCGCAGGTCAAGCTCGACATGGGGGCCGGCGATCGCACCCGAGGCGCAGTAGCGGCCGCCGCGCCGCAGCGCCCTATCACCTGCGGCCACTCGCGCCCGCCGACCACGTCCAGGAGACCACGTCGACCGCTTCCCGGCCGGCGGATGACCTCAGAGCCGACCGGAGATCCGTTCATCGCTGGTGAGCGACGATGTTGCAAACGAGGCCAGCTCCACGTCTGAGAGCGGCGACTCGATGGGATGCGCGTTGCGCGCCGGCACCGCGACGTACTTGGCGAATCCGCCATCCCGCTCCGAGCCGAGGTACCCGCAGCGCTCCAGGTCGCAGGGGGCGTCCCCGGCGCGCAGCCACGGGTCCACGAGCACGCGCCGGCCGAGAAGGCTCTCGCTCACCCCGGACGCCACCGCCGCCACCCGCCCGCACACGTCCGCCCCCTGGATGCGCGGAAACTCAAGCCCCGCCAGCCAGCCGCCACCCAAGCCCTCCTTGCCGCCGTCGCCGGTGCCGACGCGCCGGCGGGCGAGTACCAGCCGATGCGCGTGTCTACATCGGTGTTGTTGACCCCGAAGGCGCCATCGCCCGGTCCTGGCGGTGCCCTCGACCGACCACTTCGCCGTCCGGGCGCACGAAAGGGCAGCCACACCGATCGGGCTAGGATCGCACGATCATGGGTGAGGGACGCCCGCGCAGGTCCGCACAGCCCGTCTGGCGCGCGCACGCCAAGGCACGCATCGCCGACGGAGCGCCGCCGGGCGTCGCCCGGCGCATCCGCGCAGGCGCCTCGATCACGCCGCCCCGCGCGCTGGCCGGCGCCCGGTCGCGCTTGCCCGCCGACGCCGGGCTCGGCAGGGACCGCGACGCTTGAGCTCGCGCGACCACGAGCGCTGGGCCACCCGGCCGGTGGGCAGGCGGCTGGCGCAGATCGGGATTCACCCGCTGGCGGTCCCGACCCCGTTTGCGATCGGCGCCGTCAACGCGTACCTGCTGGCCGGAGACCCCGTCACGCTGATCGACACGGGCCCGAACCTCGCGACGAGCCTCGTCGCCCTCTCGCGGCTGCTGGCCGGCGTCGGCTACGCGGTCGAGGACATCGAGGTGCTGGTCATCACGCACACCCACGCCGACCATCTGGGCCTCACGGCGCTCGTGGCCGAGCGGGCGGGGGCGGAGGTCTGCGCGCTTGACAGGGCGGCCAGCTTCATCGAGAACGTCGACCGCGAGATGGCCGCGGAGGACGACTTCGCGGCCCGGCTGATGCGCCGCCACGGCATCGATCAGGACGTCACCGACGCGCTGCGCTCGGTCGCCACGATCGTGCGCGGCCTCGCCGCTCCCGCTGCGGTCACGCGGCCGCTGAGCGACGGGGACGAGGTTGTGCTCGGCGGGCGCCGGCTCAGGGTCCTGCACCGCCCCGGGCACAGCCCCGCCGACATGGTGCTCCACGACCTTGACAACCGGGTGCTCGTGGCCGGCGATCATCTGCTCAGCAGGGTGTCGTCAAACGCGCTCGTGACCCGGCCGCTCGACGGCGCCTCGCAAGCTGGCCGGACTCGACCGCTGCTTGACTACCGGCGCTCGCTGCTGGCAACGCGCGAGCTCGACGTCGATCTCGTGCTCGGCGGCCACGGACCACCGGTGCAAGACCACCGCGCGCTGATCGACGAGCGTCTTCACAGGCAATCGCTGCGCGCGCAGCGGATCCTGGAGCTGTTGTCGAACGGACCTCGGACCGCGCACGAGCTCGCGCTCGACATCTGGGGCCGGGTGGCGTTCACCCAGGCCTACCTGACCGTGTCCGAGGTGCTTGGCCACCTTGACCTCCTCATGTCAGACGGCCTGGTCACCGAGGACCGCAGCGGCCCGGTGATCCGCTTCGCTCACACCCTCCGCAAGAGCTGAGCCTTCTTGGCCTCGAACTCGGCCTCGGTGAGCACGCCGGCGTCCCGAAGCTCGGCGAGGGCCCGGATCTGCTCCAGCGGGTCGGCGGCGGCAGCCGGAGCACCGGCGGCGCCGACCGCCTGCGCGTCGGCGGTCGAGCCCGCGGCGGCCGGCGCGGTCAGCGCGGGCGGCAGTGGAACCTCGCCGACGGCGTGCGCGACCTCGCTCAGGCGGTACTCGTCCACGACGCCGCCGCGCCCGTCGGCGACGAGCAGCACCGGCCCGAGCAGCTGCAGCGCCACGCGGCCCGCTGCAAGCGCGTCGCGGAACCTCTGCTGGGCCCGCAGCCCCACGTCCGCCTGGCGGGCGAGCTCCGGATCTGCGAGGAGGTTCACGTGCACGGTCAGCCCGTCCTCCTGCATGGTGACGTCACCCTCGATGGGCGCGCCGCCGAGCCGGCTGCCGGTGTTTCGAGCCACCTCGCTGAGCCCCAGCTGGCCCAGCGCCACGGCGATCTCGTTCAGCCATGGGTCGCGCGGTCCAGATCGGCGCCGCTCAGCCTCCCTCGCCCTCGCCCTGCTGCGGTGGCCGGCGATCAGGCCCACGGCCGCAACCAGCACAAGCAGGCCGACCGACACATACCAGAAGCGGATCGCGATCCCGATCAGCAACAGCACCGCGAGCGTGCTGCCACAGCCGCTCAGGCAGCCGCCTCTGCGCTCCACCACCACCCTGATCGGCTCCTGGCGCGCCACGGCCCGGTCGCCTACCCTCTGTCAACCCCATCGTGCACAGGTGTCATGTCCAGAGGGTCGCGCGCCGATGCGGGAATCTGACAGCCGCCAGGCTCGGTGTCGCCGTCATGCGCCCCGACCGGGCCAGTGGACTCAGGCCCAGCGCCGGTGGGCTCAGGCCGGGCCCCGGTGGGCTCAGGAAGGGTCCCGGTGGGCTCAAGCCGCGCGCCGACGTGTGCGCGGACTGCCACCTGGACCCGGGCGCTACCGTCAGCTCGGCGGCCGGGCCGCCGACCGTACAGATGCCCATGAACCTGTCGGCGTGAGCTTCAGACCACTGCCGGAACACGAGCTGCAGCTGCTCAGCGACGAGCGACTGATCGCCTACATCCGCGACGCGCGTGCCGCGGGGGACGCGGCGGCCGCTCGGCGTGGGCTGGCATTGCTCGTCTACGGCTACGAACGAGACGTCCGGCGCCGGCTCTCGCTGCGGCTTCCGGCCCACGCGGTGGAGGACGCGACGCACGACGCGCTGGTGCGCGCGATCTCGGCGGCGTTCGACGGCACCTCCAGGGGCCAGTTCCGAAGCTGGCTGCACACGATCGTCGACCGGACGGCGGCCGACTGGTTCCGGCGCGCCAGCCGCCGGCCGCCCGAGGCGCCGCTGGCAAGCGAGCACTCGGGCGAGGCGGACGCCTGGATGTCCGAGGAGCCCTCGGTCGACGGGGAGGCGGGCGCCGTTCACCTGCGGATCCTCATCGAGGAGCTGCTGGCCGAACTGCCTGACAGGCACAGGCAGGTGATCGAACAGCACGTGTTCGGCGCGTTGGCGGCCTCCAGGGTGTGCGAGATGATCGACGGCATGACCGAGGCCAACGTCGCTCAGATCGCCTCGCGGTTTCGCAGGCGGCTCCGGGCCCGGCTTGAGCCCGGCGGGGAGGCTGCGCCATGACCGCCGTGCAGCGGCTGTTCGAGGACTATGTCCGGGAGCATCGCTCAGGCGGCGAGGCCGACCCGCGCGCGTTCCTGCGCCGGGCGCCGGCGGGGGACCGCCGCGAGCTCGAGGCCCTGATCGACGCCTACCTGGCGCGCTCGCCCAGACAGGAGTTCGACGCCGGGCGGTTCCGCGGCTCCTCGGCCGAGCGCACGGTCGACGCGCTCGAGCGCGTCCTCGGAGGGCAGTCCGGGCTGTGGCCGGCGCTGCTGCCCAGGCTCCGCCATCGGGCGGGCCTGCGGCGAAGCCACCTCGTCGAGCAGCTCGCAGCCGCGCTCGGGGTCCCCGACAGGGCGGCCAAGGTCGGCGTCTACTACCACCGCATGGAGCAGGGAACGCTGCCCTCCTCCGGAGTGTCCATGCGCGTGCTTCAGGCGCTCGGCGCACTGCTGGGCGAGAGCGCTCACGAGCTCAGCCGGGCCGGGCAACAGCGCCGCGGCCCGGAGGCGGGGCAAGCCGCCGCGGCCGCCTCCTTCGCCCGCCTGGCCTACGGCGAGCACGAGGGGCCCACCTCGCCGACGGCCGACCCCTCATCGCAGCCGACAGAGGAGTGGGACGAGGTCGACCGGCTGTTTTGCGCCGGTTGAGCCGTCAGGTTCTGACCCCGCCCTGCCGACCCCATCCCTGACCGCAGGTGATCAGCTCGCTTGACCCGATCGCGCTCGTGCGCCACGCCGCAGCGGCAGGCGACCTCAGGCTCGCCGAGCTCGTGGCCATGGCGCTCGACGGAAGGGACGTTCCGGGCACGGTCGCGGCGCGAGCGTACGGAACGCTCCTGGCCGAGCTTGGACTCGCTGAGACGGGCGATTACGATCGCCGCTGATGGACGAGCTTGCGCGGCAGACCATCGAGCGCGTCGCCGAGCGGTTCCTGGCCGGCGTGCCCGCCTACCTGTGGGACGGCGAGTCGCTGCCGGTGCCGGTGGAGGACATCGCCGACAGCCACGTCGGCCTGCTCGTGCGCGACGTGGAGGACCTCAACCAGGCGCCCGGAGCGCCGCCTGCGGACTCACGCCAGGCGCTGTCTGGACTGCTGCTCCCCGCGATCGGCGAGATCTGGGTCAACGCCGCCGAGGCTCGCAGGTGGCCGGCGCGACGCCGGTTCACGATCGCGCACGAGCTCGGCCACTGGTCGCTGCACCGTGACGGCGAGCAGCCGGCCTTCTGCCGCTCGGGCGCGGTGGACCCCGACGGGGAGCGCCCGCCGGCCCCGCCGGCCGAGCACGGGCCGGCCCCGCCGGCCGAGCGCCCGCCGATCCCGCCGGCCGAGGAGCAGGCCAACGCGTTTGCGGCGGCCGTGCTGATGCCGGCGAGGCTCGTGCGCGATCAGTATGCGCGGCTCGGGCGCGATCTGGACGCTCTGTGCGCGGCGTTCTCGGCGTCTGGCGCGGCGATGTCACGCCGGCTGCAGGCGGTGATCGGGCAGCGGCCGACGTACCGCTGACACCCCAGCGCCGGCTGGCATCCGGGCCGTTCAGCCGGTGTTGCGCATGCCGGCAGCGATGCCGTTGACGGTGAGCAGGAGCGCGCGCGCCAGCTCCGGGTCGCTCTCACCGCGCTCGCGCTCGCGCCGAATGCGCGCGCTCAGCCCCACCTGCAGCTGGTGCAGCGGCAGCAGGTGGCGGTCGCGGACCGCCAGCGTGCGGCGCAGCGTCGGGTGCTCGGCCAGCAGATCCCGTCCGCCAGTGAGCGCGCCGAGCTCGCGCACGGTCAGCTCGTGCTCGCGCTCGATCAGCTCGAGCAGGTCCCACAGCTCACGGCGCACCAGGCTGCGCACGTACAGGCGGGCGACCGACATGTCGGTCTTGGCCAGGGTCATCGCCACGTTTGACAGGAAGTTGGAGAAGAAGTGCCAGGAGTCCAGCATCTCCCGCAGCTGCCCCTCGAGGCCGCGGGCGCGCGCGCTCGCCAGGCCGCTGCCGACGCCGAACCATCCGGGGACGATCTGGCGCGACTGGGTCCAGCCGAACACCCACGGGATCGCGCGCAGCCCATCCAGGGCATGCTCAGAACCCGGGCGGCGAAACGGGCGCGAGCCGAAGTTCAGCTCGGCCAGGAGCTCGACGGGCGTGGCCGACAGGAAGTACTCAGGCAGCCGCGGATCCTCCACCAGCTCCAGGTAGCGCTCCCTGGCCGCGGCTGAGATCAGCTCCATCGTCTCAGACCAGCGTCTGACCTGCTCGTCGGTGTTGCGCGAGCGCCGGTGAAGCAGCGTGGCCTCCAGCGTGGCCGCGAGCGCCAGCTCCAGGTTCTCGCGCGCGAGTCCGGAGATCAGGTACTTGTCCGATATCACCTCGCCCTGCTCGGTGAGCTTGATCTCGCCCTGCAGCGCACCCCAGGGCTGGGCGAGGATCGCCTGGTGCGTCGGACCGCCGCCGCGCCCGACAGTGCCGCCGCGCCCGTAGAACAGCCGCAGCGTAACGCCGTGGCGGGCGGCGACCTCCCGCAGGTCACGCTGGCAGCGGTGAAGCTCCCACTGGCTGGTGGTCACGCCCGCCTGCTTGCTCGAGTCCGAGTAGCCGAGCATCACCTCCTGGGTGTCCCCGCGCAGCGCCACAAGCCGCCGATAGGCGTCCACCTCCAGCATCCCGGCGAGGATCTGGCCGGCGGCGCGGATCTCGTCGATCGACTCAAACAGCGGCACGAACGACAGCCGCGCCACGCCCGCGGGAATGTCGACGAGGCCCGCCTCGCGCGCGAGCAGCACCGCGGCGAAGATGTCCTGCGGGCCGCGCGTGAACGACACGATGTAGGACTCGATCGCCTCCGGGCCGAACCGGTCGAGCGCCTCGGCGATCGCCGAGAACGTTGCGAGCGTGCGCGCCCCCGCGCTGTCAAGTCGCGCGTGGCGGCCGCCGAGCGGCCGCGGGGAGGACAGCTCGCCGGCCAGCAGCCTGAGGCGATCGGGCGCGCTCAGCTCGGCGTAGCGGGCCGCCTGCCCGGGGACGCGGTCAAACAGCTGCGCCAGCGCGTGGTGGTGGGCGGCGGCGTGCTCGCGCACGTCCAGCGTGGCCAGGTGGGTGCCGAACGCGCACAGCGTGCGCATCACGCTCGATATGCGGCCGCGCGCGATCAGCTCGCCGCCGTTGGCCTCAAGCGAGGAGCGGATCAGCTCAAGCTCGGCCAGAACCTCGCGCCACCCCTCGTAGTCGTGCCCGGGCCGGTGCCCCGAGCGCTCGGCCAGGCGCCGGCGGGTGTTCAGCAGCTTGCGGTGAATGCAGGTGAGCTTCAGCCGGTAGGGCTCCTGCGCGTTCAGGCGCCGGTAGCGCGGCTCAAGCTCCACGAGCACGCGCAGGTCAGCACCCAGCGAGCGCAAGAGCTCCTCGCTGGCGCCCGCGATCCGAACCGAGCAGGACAGCTCGCGGCGCAGGCGCTCGATGTCGGCGGTCAGGTCTCGCAGCGCATGGTCGTGCTGGAGCTCCAGCACCTCGATGATGCTCTCCGGCGCGACGTTGGGGTTGCCGTCACGGTCGCCTCCAATCCAGCTTCCGAAGCGCAGCGGCCGGGCGTCGGGGGCCAGGGCACCGCCGGCGGCGGAGAGCTGCTGGGCCAGGGATTCCAGCACGTGCGGGACCGCCTCGGCGTGCAGGGCGTCAAGGTAGTGCACCGCGTTGCGCGCCTCGTCGAGCACCTCCAGCGGACTGCCGCGCAGCTCGTCGGTGTGCCACAGCAGCTCGATCAGCTCCGCCAGGCGGGCGCGCTCCGCCATCCCGGCTGACGCCTCTGAGCAGTGCAGAAGCACGGCGATCTCCCGCAGCTTCTCAAGCACGCTGCGGCGCGCCGCCTCGGTGGGGTGCGCCGTGAACACGGGCGTGAAGCTCACCCGGGCAATGGCCGCGCTCAGCCGCTCCCCCTCCCAGCCGGCCGCGCGGATGCGCGCGAACGCCTGCTCAAGCCACCCTCCCGAGCTGCGCCGGCGGCGCTGCAGCTCGCGCGTGCGAGCGACCTGCTCGGCGACGTTGACCAGGTGCAGGAACAGGTGCAGCGCACGCGCAAGCCGCACGGCCGCGTGCGCATCCAGCTCCCCCAGCCACTCGGCGTCGGTGTCGCCGGCGCGCGCGCCGAGCTCGCTCGCGCGGGCAAACAGCTCGGCCAGCCGCTCGCCCTCGTGGCGCCGCAGCGTCTGTGACATGAGCCCGCCGAGCAGCTCGATCTCGGCGGCGAGCGTGCCCCCCGCGGCGGGCGCCTGGGCCGGTGCGGGCGCGGCCATGCGCTGGGCGTAGGTCGGCGCCGGCGCCGAGGAGGGCGCGCCCACGCGCTGGATCTCGGCGCCGCTCACGCCAGCCCGAGCGTCTCGGCCAGCAACCCGAGCGCAGCCGCCACCGCGCGCAGCGTCGGCACCTCCACCCCGCTCATCTCCGCCAGCTCCACGACGGCGTCGATGATAGGCCCGCGCTCAAGGCGCTTGCCCGCCTCGAGATCCTGCAGCGTGGAGGTGCGGTGCTCGCCCACGCGCTCGGCGCCCGCGATTCGCCGCTCGATCGAGACCGACGGCCGGGCCCCGACCGCGTGGGCGACCTGGAGGGCCTCGCCCATCATCTCCTGCACCAGCCGCCGGGTCGGGCGATAGCGGCAGATCGACGCGAGCGTGGCGCGCGTCAGCGCGCTCAGCGGGTTGAACGCCACGTTGCCCATCAGCTTGACCCACAGCTCGTCCCTGAGGCCGTCGGTCTCGATCGGGCACTTCAGGCCGCCGGCGATCATCGCCTCGCTGAAGCGCTCGCAGCGCTCAGAGCGCGAGCCGTCCGGCTCGCCGATCGTAAAGCGCGTCCCCTCCAGGTGACGGACCACCCCGGGAGCCTCAAGCTCGGTGCCGACGTACACGACGCAGCCGATCGCCCGCCACGGCGGGATCGTCTCACTCACCCTGCCGCCCGGGTCAACCGACTCGATCCGCCGGCCGGCGAACGGGCCGTCCAGGCCGTGGAAGTACCACCACGGGATCCCGTTCTGCGCGGCGACCACGGCCGTGTGGCGGTCAAGCAGAGGCCGCAGCAGCTCGCCGCAGTCGGCGTAGCAGTGGGCCTTCAAGCCCAGGAAGACGACGTCAACCGGGCCGACCTCACGCGGATCGTCGGTGGCGGGAGGGTGCGCGTGGAAGTCGCCGCGGGGCGAGCGGACCAGCACGCCGCGCTCGCGCAGCGCCCGCAGGTTCTCCCCGCGGGCGATCAGGTGCACCTCGGTGCCTCCCCGAGCCAGCGCAGCACCGGCATAGGCGCCGATGGCGCCCGCACCAAGGACCGCGACTCTCACCGGCGGCGCTCACTTCTCCCGCAGCGCTCCCGACGCCGCGCTGCGCACCTGGGCCCGGGGTCAGCTGGCATGCGCGGTAAGGTAGCGGCCGCGCCGCGGGGCGAGCAATCGAATTATCCCGGGCACCCACGGCTTCAGGCAATGGGTCTCCGTCCGCCGGGAGCAACCCGCCGCGCGGGTGCCCGTCACACAGAATAGGGGCGGCGACCCCAGGTCGCCGCCCCATGTCCCCTACCGCTCTGTGACCTTCACCGGCGGCCGGTCGGCCGGGTCGGCTTTGAGCCGCCTCCCGCAGGCCGACCGCCCACACCATCAGTTGACGATCACGTTCTTGCCGACCGCCTGACCCTGCGCCTGCGCGGCCTTGGCGACCGCGGCCTGCCACTGCTCCTTCGTCGGCCGCTTGCACATGAAGTACACGGTGACCGCCGCCAGCGCGCCCAGCGCCGCGCCGAAGAAGAAGCCGCGCACCCAGTGGTACTGGGCGTTTCCGTACAGCGTGCCGGTCATCACGAGCGCGGCCAGCCCGCCCGCAAAGCTTCCGCCCAGCGCCTTGAAGGCGTAGATCGAGCCGTAGTTGACGGCGTTGTTGTTCTCACCGTAGTAGTCGGCGACGATCGCGGCGGTCATCGGGAAGTTGGCGCCCGACAGCCCGCCGGAGATCACCGCGCAGACGGCGAACGCCCACGCGACGTGCTCAAGCCCGGCCCATAGGGTCAGCAGCTGGAAGATCACGTTCAACGAGTACGCATATGCCATGGTGCGACGCCGCCCGATGAACTCCGAGATGTAGCCGTAGACGGGCCGCATCAGTCCGTCGCACAGCGCAAAGCCGGCGGCGCCTCCCACGACCGCGACCGAGCCCAGGCCCATCGCCTTGCCGAACGTGTAGTAGTAGGCCACGCCGAACAGCGAGCAGCCGACGTACAGCGCGTACTGGATCCCCAGCCACTTGGCCTGCGGCGTGCTCCACATCTGACGCAGCGAGTAGTGGTCGTAGGCGGGCGGGTTTGAGAGCAGGTCACGCGCGCTGCGCCTGCTCTTGGCCCAGTTGAGCGGGTCGACGTCCGCCGGCCACCAGTTCTTCGGCGGGTCCTTCATCAGCATGCCGGCGATCCCGATGCCGACCGTCATGATCGCCCCCTGGATCAGGATGAACTCCTTGACCGCGGAGGGTGACAGGTTGCCCACGCCGGCGCCGGTGCTGAAGCCGCCGACGGCGAGGATGAACGGCACCGAGCCGTACGCCCAGCCGCCGTTGACGAAGCCGGTCCGCCAGCCCTTCTTCTCCGGATACCACTTGGCGACGATGTTGATCGCGCTCGAGTACACCATGCCCGAGCCGATGCCGCCGAGGAACGCGTAGCCGAGGTAGGCCTGCCAGATCGCGGTCGAGTAGGCGGTCAGCGCGTAGGCGCAGATGCCGCACACGATCCCGCCGATGATCACGGCCCGCCGCACCGGCAGGATGCCGCGGTTTCGCAGAAACCCGGTCCCGATCTGCACGAAGGACTCGAACACCACGAAGAACGAGAACAGCCAGAACACCGGCGCGTTGCCCCAGTGGTGCGCGGCCTGAAGCGAGCCGCTGAGCGCGCCCCAGGTGTACTCCAGCAGGCCAGCCAGGCACATCGCAGCCCACGCCGCGATGATCACCACAGCGCGCGGATAGCCGAGCAGCTGCCGGTCGGTCTCGCCGACCCTGAACTTCCTGCCGGTATCGGGATTGACGACCTCCCGGTAGCCGGCGGATGCCTCGATGGCACTCATCTAACTCTCTCCCTCCTTCACGGGCCGACAGCTCAGGCTGCTCGCCTCGGACTGTCGAGTTGATCGTGGGTCTTTGCGCCTGCCCAACCTCTCACACTGCACTGCGTTCCTCTCCTCCTTGACCGACATGCTCACGCCGCGTTCGGCGTCCCGACGGGGCGAAGGCTCACGGCGGCACCGCCTGCATCGCAAGCTCGCCGGCGAGCTCGGCGATCGCCGCCGGCGAGCGGGCGACACGCACGCCGTGGGACTCGAGCGCGGCTGCCTTGGCCTCGGCGCCGCCGCGGCTGCCGGAGACGATCGCTCCGGCGTGGCCCATCGTCTTGCCCGGAGGGGCGGTGAAGCCGGCGATGTATGCGATCACCGGCTTTGAGATGCGCTGCGCGATGTGCGCGGCGGCCTGCTCCTCCGCCTCGCCGCCGATCTCGCCGGCGAGCACTATCAGCTCGGTCTCCGGATCGGCCTCGAACAGATCGAGGATGTCGATGAAGGTGCTCCCGGGAACCGGGTCGCCGCCGATGCCCACAATCGTCGACGCGCCAAGGCCACGGCGGTCAAGCTCGCTGCCGATCTGGTAGGTGAGGGTGCCCGAGCGCGAGACCAGGCCGACGGTGCCCGCGGAGAAGAAGCTCGGCGGGATGATCCCCACGTTGGCCTTGCCCGGCGAGAGGACGCCCGGGCAGTTGGGGCCGATCAGGCGCACCCCTCCCCGCAGCCTGAGCGCCGACAGCACGCGCAGCTCATCGTGAGCGGGGATGCCCTCGGTGATCGCGACCACGAGCGCGATGCCGGCCTCGGCCGCCTCCAGGATCGAGTCCGCGGCGGCGCGCGCCGGCACGAACAGCAGCGCCGTGTCGGCGTCGGTCGCCTCGATCGCCTCCGCAAAGGTGTCGAAGACCGGGATGCCCTCCACGTCAGAGCCGCCCCGGCCGGGGGTCACCCCGGCCACCACCTGGGTGCCGTAGCGGCGGTTGGCGAGCGCGTGGAAGCGACCCTCCCGTCCGGTGATGCCGGCGACGACGACGCGCGTCTGACGGTCGACCAGGATGCTCACAGCAGAACCGCCTTCAGGCGCGCGGACGCCTGAGCGCCCGCCAGCGCAACCGCGCGACGCGCCGCGGCCTCCATCGTCTCCTCGACGTGCATCCCCTCAAGGCCCGCCGCCCGCAGCAGCTCGCGCCCCTCACGGTCGTTGGTGCCGTCCAGGCGCACCACGAACGGCACACGCGGGCGAAGCCGGCGGTGGGCCTCGATCAGCCCGCGCGCGACCTCGTCACAGCGGGTGATGCCGCCGAAGATGTTGAACAGCACGGCGCGGACCTTCTCGTCGGAGAGGATCACCTCCACGGCGGCCTCGATCGCGTCGGCCTTGGACCCCCCGCCGGCGTCCAGGAAGTTGGCGGGCCTGCCGCCCACCTGGGCGACCAGATCAAGCGTGGCCATCACCAGGCCGGCGCCGTTGCCCAGGATGCCGACCTCGCCGTCAAGCTTGACGTAGGTCAGGCCGCGCTCGGCCGCCATCGCCTCCTGCGGGTCGCGCGGCAGCTGGGCGCGCAGCTCCGCATGGTCGGGATGGCGAAAGGCGGCGTTGTCGTCAAGCGTGACCTTGGCGTCGAGCGCGAGCAGCGACCCGTCCGCCGTCACCGCCAGGGGGTTGACCTCAACGAGCGTCGCTTCCTCGGACGCGAACACGCGATACAGGCCGCGCAGGACGCTCGCCAGCGGGCCGAGCAGCTCACGCGGGGCGCCGGCGCGGACGGCGAGCAGGCGGCCGTGGAAGTCCTGCAAGCCGAGCAGCGGGTCGACGTGCAGCCGCGCGATCGCCCCGGGCTCGCTCGCGGCCAGCTCCTCGATGTCGATCCCGCCACGCGCGGAGAGGATCGCCATCGGGCTGCGAGCGCCGCGGTCCAGCAGCACCGCCGCATAGAGCTCTCGCGCGACCTGGGCGCCCGCCTCGACCCACACGCTCTGCACGGCGTGTCCGCCGATGCTCATGCCCAGGATCGCCTCGGCGTGCGCGCGCGCCTGCTCCCGGTCTGAGGCCAGGCGGATCCCGCCCGCCTTGCCGCGACCGCCGGTCGGCACCTGCGCCTTGACCGCGCACGGATAGCCCAGCTGCTCGGCCGCGGCGACCGCCCCGGCGACGTCGGAGGCCAGCCGCCCGGGCGAGACCGGCAGGCCGTGGCGCGCAAGCAGCCGCTTGCCCTGATGTTCAAGCAGATCCACAGAGGTCCCTTCGCCGCACCGCCGGTCTCAGCTCTGCGCCCCCGCGGCCGCGCCCAGGCCAACCGCGGCGCGCGCCCAGCGGTACTTGGCGGCCAGCACCTCGACCGGAAGCTCGGTCGTGTACGGGAACGCCGGGATCCCGTGCTCAAACAGCGTCTCGCACGCCTGCTCGACCTCCACGTCGCCGGCCAGGGAGGCGACGATCGGCTTGTCGATCCCCCTGGCGCGCATCTCCTTGACCGTCTCGCAGACCACGCGCGCGAACGTCATCGGCGGCGTGACGATCGTGTGCCAGTAGCCCAGCACGAGCGAGTGAACGCGCTCGTCCTCCAGGCCCAGCCTGATCGTGTTGCGGTAGGTCTCCGGCGGCTCGCCGCCGGTGATGTCGACCGGGTTGCCCGCCGCGCCGAACGGCGGGATGTAGCGCATGAAGGCCCGGTTGAGATCCTCGGGCATGTCCATCAGGCGCAGCCCGCCACGGTGGCAGGCATCGGACAGCAGCACCCCGGAGCCGCCCGCGCCGGTGATGATCACCACGTTCTCTCCCGCCGGCGTGGGCAGCATCGGAAGGCAGCGCGCGAACTGCAGGAGCTCGCTGAGGCCCCGGGCGCGGACCACGCCGGCCTGGCGCAGGATGTCGTCGTAGACCTGGTCGTCGCCCGCCAGCGCGGCCGTGTGGGAGGCCGCCGCGCGCCTGCCGGCCGGGGTGGCGCCCGCCTTGAGCACGACGATCGGCTTTTTGGGGGTCACGCGCCGAGCCGCCTCGACGAACGCCCGGCCGTCCTTGAGATCCTCCATGTGCAGCGCCACGCAGCGCGTGGCGTCGTCCTCCTCAAAGAAGGTCAGCAGATCGTCCTCGTCGATGTCGGCCTTGTTGCCCAGGCCCACGATCGCCGAGACGCCCAGCCTGGTGGAGCGGCTGAAGCCGAGGATCGCCATGCCGATGCCGCCGCTCTGCGAGGCGAGCGCCACCGGCCCGGCCACGTCATACGGCGTGGTGAACGCCGCGCTCATCCGGCTCGGCAGGTAGTAGACGCCGTAGATGTTGGGCCCGACGAAGCGGACCCCGTTGGCGCGCGCGGTCTCCTGCAGCTGGCGCTGCAGCTCCACCTCACCGGTCTCGGCAAACCCGGACGGGATCAGGATCGCGGTCGGGATGCCCCGCCGGCCGATGCGCGCGATCGCGTCCACGACGAGCCGGGCCGGGATGCAGAACACGGCGACGTCGACGCCGTCGGGCAGCTCCTCGATCTCCTTGCAGGCGCGCCTGCCAAGGATCTCGCCGCCCTTGGGGTTGACCGGGTGGATGCCCCCCTCAAAGCCGCCATCGATCAGGTTGCGCATCACCGAGTTGCCGATCTTCCCGTCCTGCTCGGAGGCGCCGATGACGGCGATCGCGCGCGGGCGCATCAGGCAGCGCATCGTGCGCAGGATCTCCTCGCGGCTGTAGCGAACCGGCTCGGGTCGCGGCTCGGCCGCAAGCACGATCCGGGCGTCGACGGCGGTCGCGCCGTCGGGCCCGGCGAGCACCGGGTTGAGATCGATCTCGGCGATCTGGGGGAAGTCGGCGATCAGCTGCGAGACGCGCGCGATCATCGCCGTCAGCGCCGCCCGGTCGCACGGCGGCGCGCCGCGCACGCCGCCGAGCACCGCCGCGCCCCGGATGCCGTCGAGCATCGAGGCCGCCTCGGCCTCGGTCGCCGGCGCCAGCCTGAAGGTGACGTCGCGCAGCAGCTCGACCATCACGCCGCCCAGGCCGAAGGTGACCAGCGGGCCAAACGTGGGGTCGGCCAGCGCCCCGATCAGCACCTCCTGGCCGCCGCTGAGCATGCGCTGGATCTCGACTCCGGTGACGCGCGCGTTGGGGTCGTGGGATCTGGCGTTGGCGATGATTCGCTCGTAGGCCTGCGCGACCTCCTCCTCCGAGGACAGGCCGACGATCACGCCGCCGGCCTCCGTCTTGTGCAGGATCTCGGGCGAGACGATCTTGGCCACCACCGGAAAGCCCAGCTCACGCGCCGCCGCCGTGGCCTCCTCGGGGCTGCGCGCCAGGCGCTGTCCGGCGGTGGCGATGCCGTACGCCTCGCAGACCCTGGCGGCCTCGGGCGAGCTGAGCGCCGAGCGGCCCTCCGCCCGCGCCGCCTCGATCAGCTCGTTGACCACCTCGCGCGCGCCGCCCTGTGCCGCTCCGCGCTCCACGACCGTTGCCTGCATCTCTCACTCTCCTCCTTGACCGTGCTCCGCTGCGACCGGCCCGCTAGGCCGACGCGGCGACCGCCGCGCCGTCCTCGCTCGGCGCCCGCCCGTCGAGCATCAGCTCGCGCAGGATCTCCTCGTTGTGCTCGCCCAAAAGCGGGGAGCGTACGATCTCCACCGGCGAGTCCGAGAGCTTGAACGGACAGCCGACGGTCTTGAAGGGACCGCGCTGTGGGTGGTCGACCTCGACGATCATCCCGCTCTCGCGCAGGTCAGGGTCCTCCAGCAGCTCGCGGGTGTCGAGCACCGGGCCGCACGGCACGTTGATCGCGTTGAGCTCGCGGAAGGCCTCCCACTTGTCGTGCTCAAGCGTCCACTCCTCGACCATCCGGAAGATGTCCCAGATGTGGCGAAGGCGCTTCTCGGGCGTGTCGTACTCGGGGTCGTCGACCAGCTCCTCGTGGCCGATCTTGCGCATCAGCGGCTCCCACACCTGCGGCTGGATGACCACGTAGATGTAGTCGTTGGGCCCTCCGCCGCGGCAGCGCAGAGCCCAGCCCGGCTGGCCGCCACCCGATGCGTTGCCCGAGCGAGGCACGGCATCGCCGAAGCGCTCGTTCGGGTACTCGGCCAGCGGCCCACGCTGCAGGCGCTGCTGGTCGCGCAACTTCACCCGGCAGAGGTTGAGGATGCCGTCGCGCATCGCGATCGTCACCCGCTGACCGCGCCCTGTGCGCGTCCGCTGGTACAGCGCCGCGCAGATCGCGCCGAACAGGTGCACGGCGTTGCCGGAGTCGCCGATCTGCGCGCCGGTGACCGTCGGCGGGCCGTCCTCAAAGCCGGTGGTCGCCATCGAGCCGCCGGTGGCCTGGGCGATCGGCTCATAGGCCTTGGCATCCTCGAGCGCCCCGGGACCAAAGCCCTTCAGCGAGGCGAAGATCAGACGTGGGTTTATCTCATGCACCCGCTCCCAGGTGAAGCCGAGCCGGTCCATCACGCCGGGGGCGAAGTTCTCCACCAGCACGTCCGAGCGGCGCAGCAGCTCGGTGAAGATCCGCTTGCCCTCCTCGCTCTTGAGGTCGAGCGTCAGGCTGCGCTTGTTGCAGTTGAGCATGGTGAAGTAGAGGCTGTCGACACCCTCGATGTCGCGCAGCTGCTGCCGGGTCACATCGCCCCTGGGGGATTCCACCTTGATCACGTCGGCCCCCATCCAGGCGAGCAGCTGCGTGCAGACCGGGCCGGCCTGCACGTGGGTCATGTCGACGACCCTCACATCCTCAAGCGCGCGTCCCACGTCCTCGCTCCCTCGTCTCACTTGTACATGGTCTGGTTCATCGTGCCCGGCGCAAACGCGTTCTGGTCGATCCACACGTTGATCAGCGCGGGCTTGCCGGACTCGCGGGCGCGCTCCAGAGCGGGCCTCAGCTGCGACGGCTCGCGCACCTCCTCGCCGTATCCGCCGAGGATCTGGGCGAACTTGTCGTAGTGAACATCTCCGAGCTTGTTGCCCACGTCGCCGCGCTCGGCGCCGTACTTCTGGATCTGCCCGTAGCGGATCTGGTTCATGTAGGAGTTGTTGCCGATCACGCCGATGAAGGGCAGGTTGAAGCGCACCATCGTCTCGAAGTCCCAGCCGGTGAGGCTGAAGGCCCCGTCGCCGAACAGACCCACCACCTCAAGCTCCGGACGCGCCGCCTTGGCCGCCAGCGCGAACGGCACGCCCACTCCCAGCGTCCCCAGTGGCCCCGGATCCATCCACAGGCCCGGGCCCTTGGGCTGCACCACGCCTCCGGAGAAGGTGACCACGTCACCACCGTCGCCGATGAACAGCGTGTTGTCGGTGAGGAACTGGTTGATCTCGTGGGCGAGCCGCAGCGGATGGATCGGGACGGCGTCGCTGAGCAGGCGCGGCAGGCGCTCCTCCTGGAGGCGGCGCTCCTCCTCGCGCAGCCGCTCAAGCCACGGCTCGCGCGCGCGCGCCTGCGCCTTGTAGCGGGAGCCGGCGGCCTGCGTGACGGCCGCCATGATCGCCGCGGCGTCGCCGACCAGTCCGAGGTCGACGTCGCGGTTCTTGCCCACCGTGCGGTAGTCGAGGTCGATCTGCACGACCGTCGCGCTGCGCGACAGGCGCTTGCCGTACCCCATGCGAAAGTCAAACGGGGTGCCGACGATCACGATCACGTCGGCGTTGTTGAACGCGAACCGTCGCGTGAGATGGAAGTGGTGCGGATCGCCCGGCTCAAGCGTCCCGCGCGCCGCTCCGTTCATGTACGCGGGCACGTTGAGGGCGCGCACGAGCTCGCGCGCGGCGTCGGCGCCGCGGCAGGTCCAGACCTGCGATCCGAGCAGGATGCAGGGGCGCTCCGCGCCGCCGAGGATGGCGGCGAGCCGCTCCACGTCGGCAGGGTCGCCGATGCTCCGGGTGGAGGCGCGATAGTGGCCTGGCGTGGGCAGAACCGCCCGCTCGAGCGGCACGTGCGCGTCGAGGATGTCGCGGCCGATCTCAAGAAACGACGGACCCGGCGCGCCGGCGAGCGCCTCGCGGAAGGCCATCGCGATCATGTCCGCCACGCGCTCGGTGGTCAGCACGCTCGAGGCGAACTTGGTGATCGGCCGCATCATCTCCACATGCGGGAGGTCCTGAAGCGAGCCCATGCGGTGCTGGTCCAGAGCGCCCTGGCCTCCGATCAGCAGCATCGGGCTCTCCGCGCGCAGCGCATTGGCCACTCCGGTCACGGCGTCGGTCGTGCCGGGACCGGCGGTGACCACGGCACACCCCGGGCGCCCGGTGACACGCGCGTAGCCGTCGGCGGCGTGCGCCGCAACCTGCTCGTGGCGCACGTCGATCACGCGGATGCCCTCGTCGATGCAGCCGTCGTAGATGTCGATGATGTGCCCGCCGCAGAGGGTGAAGATGGTGTCGATGCCCTCGGCGCGCAGCGCGCGGGCAACCAGATGCCCACCGGAGATGGTCTGCTGCTGCACATCCGGGCTCGATGCGGCCGTCGAGTCACCCTTGGCCACCGTAACGCTCACCGGGAGTCTCCTTTCACTTTCAGATCGCGCTGCGCCGCGCGGATCGCCGACGGTTTCTCAATGCGCTCAATCCTCGCCAACCCGCCAGGTCCGCTCGACGTGCAGCGCGAGGTTGAGCGCGTGCTCGCGCACCAGCCGCTCCGCCAGCTCCACGTCGCGCGCCTCCAGCGCCTCGATGATGTGCATGTGGTCGACCACGGAGCGCTCCGCGCGGTCGCCCTCGCTGATCGTGTGGCGACGAATCGCGCGCACGTGCACCAGCAGTCCGTCGGCCAGGTCGGCGATCACCTGTGAGTGGCTGAGCTCGATGATGCGCTGGTGAAAGAGGAGGTTGGCGGCCGAGTACTCGTCCAGGTGGGAGCGCAGCCCCTCGGGATCGAAGCTCTCCATCAGCCCGCGCAGGCTCTGCACCTGCTCGTCGCTCGCGCGCTGGCACATCAGCCGCGCCGCCATGCTCTCGAGCGCAGCCCAGGCGATGATCATCTCCACGATCTGCTCGCGGCTCTTGCGCACCACCCGCACGCCTCGCCGCGGCAGCACCTCGACCAGCCCCTCGGACTGCAGCCGTGCGAGGGCCTGGCGCACCGGCGTCCGGCTGACGCCCAGCTTGGCGGCCAGCTGCTTCTCGTCCAGGCGAAGGTCGGCGTCCGGATCGTAGGCGTCCATCGCCAGGATCGCCTCGCGCAGCGCCATGTAGGCCAGCTGCGAGACGCTTGTCGCGGCTCCCTGCAGCGGGCTCACGGAGACGTCCCGGGTGAGTCGCAACGGCACCAGTACCTCGGGAGGCGTCATGGTCGCTTGCATCTGGGATACACGATACCTGATTTCAGATTCCAGTCAAGGGTGCGATCTCCGCTGCCGGGCCCGACCGCGAGGGCGCGATTGGGACCGCTCCAAAAGCGAGCGGGACAGCGGGCCCGCTGAGCGGCGCTGGGCGCGAACGGGGCGTCGGGCACGCCGCCGGTTTCGCCCCGGCGCCCGCACCGGTCCGATCAGGCTGCGAAGCTCCGAGATCCGTGCGGATACGGCAGGGCGCTGGCCGTCGGGCGGGCCGGGGCGCCGGCCGTCGGGCGGGCCGGGGCGCTGGCCGTCGGGCGGGCCGGGGCGCATGCCGTCGGGCACCGACCGCCTTCAGGCAGCCACGCCGGCGTTGGGCCGCACTGACCTCAAGGCCGCACTGACCTCAGGTCAGGCTGACCCCAGGCCAGTCTGACCCGGCCGGCGTCAGTCCACGCCGACCGGCTCGCGCGCGCGGCTGGCCTCGCTGTAGGCCGCGAGCTCGCGCGCGAAGGCATCCCAATCGAACTCGGGCAGCTCCGCGTCCGGGGACCCGGGCCTGGGGCCGGCCGGCTGCGAGCCGGCGCCGCCGCCCGGATCGTCGCCGGCGGGCGGCGCCCACCAGCCGAAGCGCCGCACGTGCGCGAGATCGGCGCGCAGCGCGCACGCCGCGACAGCCGCCAGCAGCGGGGGAACGGCCGCCGCGGCGGCGGGCCCGCCTAGCACAATCAGCCCGAGCTCGAGCACGGCCAGGATCGCCACACCCATCAGGAAGACGATCGTGCGCTCGGCGTGCTTTGTGAGGGCTGGGGGCTGCTTGCTCATCGTGAGTCTGAACGATCAACGTTAGCAGCAGAGCGCACCCTCGGTGCGGGCATCTGACCGAGCCGCCGTGGGCCTTTTGAGCCGGCGGACGCGCGCGCTTGTGCACCCATGACCGCCGCGACGGCGTAGGGTTGCAGGTGATGAGCACCCAGACGCCCCCATCCACGCCGCCGCCCAGCCTCCAGCCCCCGCCTGGCCTGGGGCCGTCGGCCTCCTACAGCTTCACGATGCGCATCCAGCTGACCCAGCGGCCGGGCGCGTTCGCCCGCGTGGCGACCGCGATCGGGGCCGAGGGGGCGATCCTCGGCGCGATCGATCTCGTGCGCGTGGAGGGGCGCACCGTGGTGCGGGACGTGACCGTCGCCTGCGTGGACGCGGCCCACGCCGAGCGGGTCGTCAAGGCGGTGCGGGAGCTCGACGATGTCACGGTCTCAAGCGTCTCGGACCGCACGTTCCTCATGCACAAGGGGGGCAAGATCGAGGTGGTCCCGCGCGTGCCGATCAAGACCCGGGATGACCTCTCGATGGCCTACACGCCCGGGGTCGCGCGCGTCTGCTCGGCTATCCACCAGGACCCGTCGGCCGCGTGGAACCTGACGATCAAGGGCAGCACGGTCGCGGTGGTGTCCGACGGCACCGCGGTGCTGGGACTGGGCGACATCGGCCCGCTCGCCGCGATGCCGGTGATGGAGGGCAAGGCGATGCTGTTCAAGGAGTTCGCAGGGGTCGACGCGTTCCCGCTGTGCCTGAGCACCACCGACGTCGACGAGATCGTGTCGATCGTGTGCGCGGTGGCCCCGGCGTTCGGCGGGATCAACCTGGAGGACATCGCAGCGCCGCGGTGCTTTGAGATCGAGCGCCGGCTGCGCGAGCGGCTGGACATCCCGGTCTTCCACGACGACCAGCATGGGACCGCGATCGTCGTGCTGGCGGCGCTGCTCAACGCGCTGCGCGTCGTGGGCAAGCGGCCGGAGGACACCAGGGTGGTGATCGTCGGCGCCGGCGCAGCCGGCCTGGCCTGCACCGACATCATCCTCGCCCAGGGCGTGCGCGACGTGATCGTCTGCGACCCCGGCGGCGCGCTTCACCCCGACCGCACCGATCTCGACGAGCCGCGCGCGGCGCTCGCGCGGCGCACCAACCCGGAGCGCCGGCGGGGCACCGCCGACCAGGTCCTGGCCGGCGCGGACGTGCTGCTCGGGCTGTCGGGCCCCGGCGCCGTGTCCGCCACCGCCGTGCGCACGATGGCCGACCGCGCGATCGTGTTCGCGATGGCCAACCCCACCCCGGAGGTCAACCCCGAGGAGATCCGCGAGGACGTGGCGATCGTGGCGACCGGGCGCTCCGACTACCCCAATCAGATCAACAACGTGCTCGCCTTCCCCGGGGTGTTCCGCGGGGCCCTGGACGTGCGCGCTCGCGCGATCACGCCCGCGATGGAGCTGGCGGCCGCGCGCGCGATCGCCGAGGTGATCCCCGAGTCAGAGCTCGACGCCGAGTACATCATCCCGAGCGTGTTCAACCGCCAGGTCTCAGAATCGGTCGCCCAGGCCGTGGCCCACGCGGCGGTGACCGACGGCGTGGCCAGACGCGAGGCGCCGGGACGGCCAGCCGATGGGTCGCACTGAGCCCGGAGCGACGCCCGACGCCCGGCAAAACGTTCAAGCCGGGCCCGAGGTCGCCGCCGGGCGGGCGGTCGCCGCTGGGCCGCCCTTAGCCCCTGGGCCGCCCGTCGCCCCTGGGCCACACGTCGCCGCCGCGCCGGAGGTCGACCTCGACGTGCTCGAGTCGATCCAGCGCCGGGTCCTGTGGCTTGCGACCTCGATCGTGCACCACGCAAACCGCGTGCGCGTGACCGGCTCGGGGGTCAAGGTCGGCGGCCACCAGGCCTCGTCGGCATCGATGGTGTCGATCATGACCGCGCTGTGGTTCGAACACCTTCGGGCGCCCGACCGGGTGTCCGTCAAGCCGCACGCCGCCCCGGTGCTGCACGCGATCAACTACCTGCTCGGGCGGCTGGACGCCTCGCGGCTGACCCAGCTGAGAGCGTTCGGCGGGCTGCAGAGCTACCCGAGCCGCACCAAGGACCCGGACCCCGTCGACTTCTCCACCGGCTCGGTGGGCATCGGCGCGACCGCCACGATCTGGTCGGCGCTGGCGCACCGCTACGTGGCCGGCCACTTCGAGGTGCCGCGCGGAGGCCGCCAGATAGCGCTGGTCGGCGACGCCGAGCTGGACGAGGGGGCCGTCTGGGAGGCGCTGGTGGACCCGATGGTCCCCAGGCTGGGAGAGGTGCTCTGGATCGTCGACCTCAACCGCCAGTCGCTGGACAGGGTCGTCCCGGACATCGCCGCCGGGCGCATCGGCCGGATGTTTCAGGCGGCCGGCTGGCAGACGATCACCGTCAAGTACGGACGCCTGCTGCGCGAGCTGTTCGACAGGCCCGGCGGCGAGGCGCTGCGCCGGCGGATCGACGGCATGCCCAACGAGGAGTACCAGCGGCTGCTGCGCGCTGGCCCGCGCGAGCTGCGCGAGCGGCTGCCCGGCAGCGGACGCGGCCGCGCCGAGCTCGCGCGCCTGATCTCAGACCTCGAGGACGAGCGGCTGAGCGAGGCGATCGCCAACCTCGGCGGGCACGACCTGGCCGACCTGCGCGACGCGCTGCGCCGCGCGGACGCGGCTCACGAGGCGCCCACCGTGATCTTCGCCTACACGATCAAGGCATGGCGACTGCCCACCCAGGGCCATCCCGGAAACCACTCGGCGCTGCTCACCGACTCGCAGTGGAGGGCGCTGGCGCGCTCGCTGGGCACCGATCCCGAGAGCCCCTGGGAGCGCTTCCCCGACGGATCGCCCGAGGCGCAGGCCTGCGAGCGCGCCGCCCGCGCGCTGGAGCGCGAAGATCGCCCACGCAGGCGACCTCCGCAGGTCCCGCACGAGCTCGCCACCCGCCACACCGGCCACCTGTCCACCCAGCAGGGGTTCGGGCGGCTTTTGGTGGAGCTCTCGCACAGCGCGCCCGAGGTCGCCGCGCACGTGGTCACCGTCTCGCCCGACGTCGCCTCCTCGACCAACCTGGGCGGCTGGATCAACCGCACCGGGGTATGGAGCCCCGGCGAGCGGATCGACTGGTTTGCCGATGACAGCGACACGCTGGTGCGCTGGCGCGAGACGCCGCACGGGCAGCACATCGAGCTGGGCATCGCCGAGGTCAACCTGGTGTGCCTGCTCGGCGAGCTCGGCGCGACCTGGTCCCGGGATGGGCAGCCGCTGTTGCCGATCGGAACGATCTACGACCCGTTCGTCAACCGGGCGCTGGAGCCCTGGTCGTTCGGCATCTACGCCGGCGGGCAGTCGATCCTCGTCGGCACGCCGTCCGGCATCACGCTCGCGCCAGAGGGCGGCGCGCACCAGTCGATCATCACGCCGTCGGTCGGCGTCGAGCAGCCCGGGTGCGTCGCCTGGGAGCCGGCCTTCGTCCAGGACCTGGAGTGGATCCTGCTGCACGCGCTCGGCCGCCTGGGGCGCCCGGGCGGCGAGTCCGCCTACCTGCGCCTGTCCACCAGGCCGGTCGACCAGTCGCTCGCCGCCCTGCCCCAGGACCCGGCGGCGCGCTGCGCCCGCCGGCAGGCCGCGATCGCCGGCGGCTACCTGCTGCGCGCCGCCCCCGCGCACCCCCGGGTGACGCTCGTCGGCATGGGCGCCGTGATGCCGCAGGTGCTGGCGGCCGCCGACGAGCTCGAGGCCGCGGGGATCCCGGCCGACGTCGCGTGCCTGACCTCGGCGGACCTGGTGCACCGCGCGCTCGAAGCTCGCTCGGGCCTGCGCGAGGGCCCCGAGGACGTCCTCGAGCGACTGCTGCCCTCACGGCGCGCGGCGCCGGTGGTGAGCGTGCTCGACGGCCACCCCCACACGCTGTCGTTCCTGGCGGCGATCAACGGCACGCCGATCGCCCCGCTGGGCGTTCGCGACTTCGGCCAGTCCGGGGACGTGGAGGACCTGTACCGCCATTACGGGATCGACTCGGAGACGATCATCGGGGCGGCGCTCGACCTGCTGTAAAGGGCTGTAGAAAAGTAGAAAAGCAACGTTGCAGGATCGCACCGTGTCGCGCATTTGGGTGAGAGGGTCCGACGGCGTGCTTGTGAGTAAACGTTGGCGCGGATCTGCTCGCGGCGGAGCGCAGCGAGCATGTCGGTGTAGCTGACGGTCGGCTTGTGCGGGGTACCAGGGCGCGATCCGGCGGTGAGACATCCGTCGGCCGCACCGCCCGCAGCGCACCGGCCCCTGGAGCAGCGCGGTCCCCTCGCGCGGCGCCGCCTCCCTCGCCGCGGCGGATCGCGTTCGCTCGCGGCCGCTCGCGGCCGGCCAGGTACCCATCCCAGGACACATAGCCCGGATGGTGATCGGGGATGCAGACAGACCAGCGCTCCACCGGCACCTGCACCGTCCGGCGGCGCACCTTCCCCTCGGCGTCAAGCCACTTCTCGGTGCGGCTGCGGCCATACACGAACGCACCAGGGTACGCCGGGTTGCACCGGCCCCGTAGCTCGCCCGAACCCACCTGACGCGCCGCTGGCCGACCGTGCGCCTGGGCAGCCGCTGTCCCTCGCTGACCAGCTCCATCTCCACCTGCCGTGCGGATCCCAGCCGCCACCACAGACACCACACCCGCTCGATCGCGTGACGAACCTGCTCATCAGCGGACAGCGCGACCTGCCCGTTCTCGCTCTCTCCTCAAGATCAGCCCGACCCGGCCGAGCCCGACCTCGGCGACCAGGTCCTTGAACCCCAACCTGCCGTCGGCCGAGGCACCAGAACGCGCCAGGTCCTCGTCGACGCCCGCGACCGACGCCGCCGGCCAGCCCAACTCGATCGCCCGCTCCCGCAACGCCTACTGCAGAGCGCGCGACTCGTGGTTGTTCTGCACCTGGCCGGCCTAGTTTTCGACCGGCCTTGACAGGAGTCGCGCCGGCCCCACCGGCAACTCCTGCGTGAGACTTCACCGCGGCGCAATCGCGGTGTCGAGGGCCTGCTCGCCACCCTTCGCCTGCCCTACCGAACGTGGCGGCGATCACGAGCGGGTGGCGATGATAAGCTCCTGGGGGAACGATGAGCCGCACTCGAGATGAGGCGACAGCGTTCGAGTTCGAGGTCGAAGGGCGGACCGTCACCGGACGCATCGCCGAGCCTCGGTGGGTCCGCCCCGGGGCCCCGCTTCTGGTCGCGGTGCACGGGGCTGGATTCACTGCAGAGTTCTTCGACACCTCGGAGTGCTCGCTGCTACGAGACGGGACCCGACTCGGTGTGACCACGCTGGCGCTCAACCGGCCCGGCTACGCCGGTTCGACGCCCCTCGCCGCCGGCAGGACCGACTTCGGCGACCTCGCCGTCGCGCTGGCCGCCGACGTGTCGGCGGCATACGACCTCCTGGAGCGCCCGACCGGGGGAGTGGTCCTCACCGGCCAGTCGAGCGGGTGCGCGATCGCTACGATGCTCGCCGCGCGGGAGGATCCGGGCTTCCCTCTCAGTGGGCTCTCGATCGTCGGCCTCGGGGTCGAAATCGGGACATGGACGCGAGGCTTCGAGCGACAGCTTCCCGAGGACGGCATGCTCGACCGGCTGACCGCCGAGCCGATCCGCGAACGGCTATTCGGACCGCCGGAGACATACGAGGAGGACGCGCTGCAGGCGCTTGCTGCGACGACAACAAGCGCCCACGTCAGCGAGCTGCGACAGGTCAACCGTTATCCCGAGATCGTCGCCCAGTACGGCGAGCGGATTCGCGTACCGGTGCAGTGCATCATGCCCGAACTGGATCGGATCTGGACCTGCACCCCGAGTAGCCTGAGGCGGTTGACGACAAACTTCGTCAACTCGGCCCGCGTGGACAGCACCATTCTCCCCGCCACGGGGCACGCCTGCGATCATCACCGCTCCTCGACGGCCCTGCACCTCCGCCAGCTGGCGTTTGCCCTGGAGTGTGCTTTGCCGCGATCCGGCTAGACAGGATGGAGCCGTCGCGAGTGCGGTGACGTCCGGTCGATTGGCGCGAGTGGTCGGCGGCTGCGCATGTTCGTGGGTTGCCGGCGTGGGCCCGGTAGAGCCACATACGGAGGTCGCCGACCATGAGTGACCGTAGGAGCAGGACGGTCTCTGTTGGGCTGGACGTGCACGCGGGGTCGATTCGGCCTTCGGCGTTGCGAGCCGACGAGCTGGTGGACGAGCGGACGTTGCCGTATGACCACGAGGTGGTCGGGCGGGTGATCGAGCAGTCGCCGGGTGCACGGGTCTGCTATTACCACGCGCGGCAAGTAGGCCCGGTTTGTGGAGGCATGTTCGCATAGTTGAAGGTGGCACGGACGCCCGGTCGTTGTCACAGGACGCTCAGGAGACGTTGCGATTTCGGGGTGTGAGGCTCCTTGAGGAGGGGTGGACGCAGGTCGCGGTCGCGGAGGCACTGGGGGCGCACGAGCGGCAGGTGCGCCGCTGGCTCAAGCGGTTTAGGTGTCAATGGCCATCGGTTTCTCCTCAAGTACGGCCATCGGTTCTCCCCACCCGCGGCCATCTTTTCTCCCCACTGGTGGCCATGAGTTCTCCCCACGGC
>Ga0209061_1001659_pt1 | contig 34570 bp, 30 predicted proteins | sample Coa_R1_10_FD_187157 | JGI IMG/M metagenome (GOLD analysis project Ga0209061, IMG submission 187157) | Surface soil microbial communities from Centralia Pennsylvania, which are recovering from an underground coalmine fire - Coalmine... | ecosystem: Environmental > Terrestrial > Soil >... | reverse complement strand
CCCGACTTCGCGCATTCGCCCCCGGATTTGAGGGCGGCGGGCCGGCTTGCTGACCGCTTTTCAGGCACTTGCGTGCGGGCAGAGGCCGAAAGTGGCTGTAGTGAAGACCTGGGTTCTGGTCAGGAGGGCGGCGGTGAGCATAATGGTCTCCCGTCATGTTCCTGCGCGCCACAGTCCGCAAGAAGGACGGCAAAGAACACACGTACTACAGCGTGGTGGAGAACAAGCGCCTGGCCGACGGGCGCGTGGTGCAGCGGCATGTGCTGTATCTCGGAGAGATCAACTCCACCCAGCAGCTGGCCTGGCGTAAATCGATCGAGGTGCTCGACGAGGCGCGGCCGCATGCGCCGCGCACGATCGCGCTGTTTCCCGAGGACCGCTACGAAACTGTGGTCGGCGAAGAGGATGTCGTGCGACTTCGGCTTTCGCAGTTGCGGCTCGAGCGGCCTCGGCAGTGGGGCGGATGCTGGCTGGCGATTGAGTTGTGGCGGGAGCTCGGGCTCGATGCGTTCTGGGCAGCGCGGCTGCCGCCCTCGCGCAAGGGCACGCTCTGGGACGAGGTGCTGCTGATCCTGGTGGTGTATCGGTTGCTCTCGCCCGGCAGCGAGTGGCGGCTGCACCGGGAGTGGTACGGCAGGAGCGCGCTGCCGGATCTGCTGGACACCGATGAGGTCATCGACAGCCACGCGCTGTACGCGTGCCACGCTCTGCTACTCGAGCACAAGGCGGCGCTGTTCGATCACCTGGTTTGCCGGTGGCGTGAACTCTTCGATGTCAGCTTCGATGTGCTGCTGTACGACCTCACCAGCACGTACTTCGAGATCGATCCGCCGCTCTCGGACGATGACAAGCGCCAGCACGGCTACTCGCGCGATCACCGGCCCGACTGCGTGCAGGTGGTGATCGCGCTGGTGGTGACGCCGCAGGGCTTCCCTCTGGCCTACGAGGTCCTCGCTGGCAACACCCACGACAACAGCACGCTGAAAGACTTTCTTGCCCGGATCGAGCGCCAGTATGGCAAAGCGCGCAGGGTCTGGCTGATGGATCGCGGTGTGCCCACCGAGGAGGTGCTCGAGCAGATGCGCAAGAGCGATCCACCAGTGCAATACCTGGTGGGCACCCCCAAGGGACGCCTCACGGCGCTCGAGCGCCCACTGCTTCAGAAGCCGTGGAAGCAGGCGCGGCCGGACGTACGCGTGAAGCTGCTCGCCCAGGATGCCGAGCTCTACGTCTTTGCCGAGAGCCGCGACCGGATCGCCAAGGAGCGCAGCATGCGCAGGCGACAGATGAAGTGGCTGTGGGCGCGGCTCAAGCAGCTCTCGACGATGAGGCTCACGCGCGATGCGCTGCTGATGAAGCTCGGCGCCGCGCAGAACAAGACCCCCGCCGCTTGGCGGCTCGTCACCGTGGAGCTCGCCGTAGGCGGTGCCTCCTTCGGCTATTGGCTCAACCGCAAGCGGCTGCGCGAGGTGCGCCGGCGAGAGGGCCGCTATCTGCTGCGCACGAACCTGACCGAGTCCGATCCGGCGAAGCTCTGGGAATATTACCTACAGCTGGTCGCCGTCGAGGAGGCGTTCAAGACGCTCAAAGGTGATCTTTCCATCCGGCCGATCTATCACCAACATGAAGACCGTATCGAGGCGCACATCTTCATCGCCTTCATTGCCTACTGCCTGCACGTGACGCTCGGCCATCGCCTCAAACACCTGGCTCCGGGCCTGACCACACGCAGCGTGTTGGCAAAGTTCTCCGCCGTGCAGATGATCGACGTGCGCATCCCCACCAACGACGGGCGCGAGCTCGCCCTCACACGCTACACCCAGCCGGAGCCGGATCTGAAGCTGCTGCTCGAGCAGCTCAAACTCACCTTGCCGGCTCAGCCGCCGCCGAAAATCACCGCCGCCCAGGCCGCCGCCGCGACCTCCGTGTAGTGCAGACCTTCGGGGGTGGCTCCCCGGAAAATCAATACCTTACCCTCGCGCTACCCCGCGAATCCGCGAAGTCGGGCTATCGGCCGCCGGCGTCGGTCTCACGGTGTCATCCGACGGCAAGACATCGCGTTCAGAGTAGGCTCGGCTCACTCGACAGGAGGTGTGCGATGGTCGGGAGCTCCAAGTTCGTACCGGGCGGCAAGCCGGCCAATCGCGCCTGGGCCGGCCGAGGCACTGGCGCCCGCTGCGACCTGTGCCACGAGATCATCGACGCTGATCAGGTCGAGTACGAAGTCGAGGTCCCCGAGCGGCACAACCGCTTCCTCACGCTGCACCTCGATTGCTATGAGCGCTGGACGATGTCTCGCGATGTGCTCGATCCTGCCGGGGATGATTTGTAGGGCGCGGCGGGGGACTTCACTCACGGACGCGGCTTCGGGGCGCGGCCGGCGCGGGAGTCGGTCGCGCAGGCAGGCAGCGGCAGGCGAATTCAAGGCGCGACCGGCCGGCGGGCCGGTCGGTCGCTCGGCCGGTCGGCGCAGACCAGTCAGAGCCGGATCATGCCACGCTTGTGCGCAACGGCGACCGCCTCGGTGCGGCTGATCGCATCGAGCTTCGTGAGGATCGCCTTCACGTGGGTCTTCGCGGTGCCCTCGGTGATGTTGAGGCGGCGCGCGATGTCCTTGTTGCTGCGCCCTTCGGCGAGCAGTTGCAGCACGTCGAGCTCGCGCTGCGTCAGGCTCGGCCTGCCCATGCGCTGCAAGGCCTTCGCGGCGATGGATGAGGAGGCATACGGCCGATCCTCGCTCACGGCGCGGATGGCGGAGAGGATCTCCTGGCGCGGCGCATCCTTGAGCAGATACCCCTTTGCGCCCTGGCTCAAACAGCGGAAAATGTCCTCGTCCCCGTCGTACGTCGTCATGATGAGCAGCCGCGCGCGCGGATGCCGTTCGAGTACTTGCTGAACGACCGCGAAGCCGTCCCGCTTCGGCATGCGCAGGTCGAGCACCATCACGTCGGGCAGGTGCCGCTCGTAGAGCTCGGTCGCTTCCTCGCCGTCGGCCGCCTCGGCAACCACCTCCATGTCGGGTTGGCGATTGACAATCGCCGCGAGGCCGTCGCGCACGACGGGATGATCGTCCGCGAGGATCACGCGGATCTTGCGGGGCGGCGCGGCAGATGTGGGGCGTTCCCCATCCGTGTCGGCTGCGCGGGCGCTCACGAGATCGCCTATCGAGTCTTCCGCCGCGCGACCTTGACGGTGACGCGCGTGCCCTCGCCGGGACGGCTCTCGATCTTGAGCTCCCCGCCGATCGCGCTCGCGCGCTCGCGCATGCTCGTCAGGCCGAAGCCCAGCTGCGCGGCGCGCTCGGGCCGCTGCTCCATGCCGCGGCCGTCGTCCGCGACGGAGAGCAGCCAGTCGCCGGGCTTGCCGGTGAACGAGATGCGGACGTTGCGCGGCCGCGCGTGGCGCACGGCATTGCTCACGGCCTCCTGCGCGATGCGCAGCAGCTCGTGGTCATGCTCCGGAGGAAGACCCGTCTCCAGCTCCTCGCCCTCGAACGTGCAGGCGACGAGGCCCGGCACGTTCGACCGCTCGGCGAGCTGACGGAGCGCGTGCGCAAGCCCGCCGCGGCGCGTCTCGCCGGGCCGCAGCGCCATCACGGAGCGGCGCGCCTCCGCCAGCCCTTCGCGGGCGAGGTCGCGGATGCGCGCGAGAATCATGCCGAGCGGCGACTCCTGTGCAATCTCCGCCATCTCTTCCGCCGCGCCGAGCTGCATGAGAATGCCGGTGAACGCCTGGGCGAGGCCGTCGTGGATCTCCTGGCCGATGCGGTTCCGCTCCATCAGCACCGCGGCTTCCTGCGCGGACTTCGCGAGGCGCGTGAGCTCGATGGCGAGCGTCGCCTGCTGGGCAAGCGCAACGAGCAGCTCGCTGCGCTCCTCCTTCACCGGCTCGTTGCGGGGAAACGCGAGGCCTACGCAGCCCACCGTCCGGCCGCCGAAGACGAGCGGCAGCATGAAAAGGCTCGCATGCCCGTGCCTGCGTAGATAGTGCACCGCCTCGGGCCAGAACACCTGCGAGTCGTGCTCGACATCGATCTGAAAGGCGCCGCGCCGGTGCTCGAGCAGGCGGCTCAGCACCTCCTGCGCCGCGGGCGCCATCGCCGTGGCGAAGGGTGACACACCGATCTCGCCGTCCTTGACGCTCGCCTTCAGCCGCCACTCCTTGCGCGCATCATCCAGCACGACGACGAAGCCGGCGGCTGCGTCGAGCTGGCGCGTTGCCTCGCGTAGCACGTGGCCCAGGAAGCTGTTGAGGTCCGGCTCGTTCGCCAGGCGCTCCAGGTTTGCGCGGATGGCGGCGTTTGCCTTAGCCAGCTCCGCGACGCGCTCCTCCGCCGCGCGCTCGCGCTCGCGCCGCACCGCCTCGATCAGCCGCTCGCGATGCAGCGCCGCGCCGATGACGCCGGCCGCCGTTTCGAGCGCCGAGAGCTCCGCGGAGTCGATCGCGCGGCGCTGGCGCGTATTGTCGAAGCCCACGACGCCGAAGAAGGCGTTCTCGACGAAGATCGGCACTACCGCCTTGCTCTGCGTGCCGACGCCGTCGAAGTCCGCGCGGCCGCCGTCGAGCTCGCTCGGCGTGATACAGAGGCTGCGGCCGGAGCGCAGCTCCGCGCTCAGCGCCTCGAGACATTGCTCGTCGCAAAGGCCCTTGGACGGATGGCCCAGGTGCGGCGTGACGCCGTCGGCGACCCATTCACTCGTGACGACGAGCCAGCGCTCGCCGTTCGGGCCGGGCAGCGCCTGCATCAGATTCACGCGGTCGGCGCCGGCCGCTTCACCGAGCATGCGCAGCACGTCGGGCACCGCATCCATCACGTCCGGCGCTTCAAGGAGCAGCCGGCTCGCCTTGGCCGAGGCGGCGAGCAAGCCCTCGCGGCGCTGAAGCGACTCGCTGATCTGCGCAAGCTCGTCGGCGCAGCGGAAGTCAGGTCGACCGGCGGGGTGAGCGTCATCGCGATCGGCGAGCCCCCGTGCAAAGGCGGCCGAATCACTCGCGCGAGCATCGGCTGCCGGCAAATCGCGTGCAACCGCGCCGTCGAATCGAGCCGCTGGGGCCGGATCGACCGCATGCGGGGTCGAGCCCCCCGCACTAGGGGGCGGCGCCGGCGCGACCGGCTCCGCGTCGAGCGGTTCCAGAGCGACTGTGGCAGCGGACATCATGGTCCGCCAAGTGTACCGTCTTCTACCTGCCGCGGATGCGGCGGAGCGCTGATGTGTGCGCTCGTGCGCGCCTGGGGGCGCGGCTCAGCGGACCTGCGACTCCCCGATGCGCGTGGCGCGCGGCTCCGCGGCAAGCGCGGCGCCGCGACGTGCACGGCGTGCGGCTCAGCGCATCAGCATCAGGGCCGAAACGGCGAGCACGCCGATGAGCGCCAGCAAGGCGGCCTGCATGTTCTCGACCAGTGATCTCGTCATGGCAACGCTCCTCTCGTGGGCGTCCTGGCAGCCGACACGGCCGCCATTGAGGCCGTATTGTTCGGGGCGGAGCGGCGATTGAACATTGTCCTGTAGGTTGAGACGGGCGGCTCACCGTCGAGCAGGATCGCGGCTCTCCCTTTTGGGAGAGGGGCTACCGGCACATTTGAATGGTCGGATCGGATTCGGCTTGTGGCACTTGGCGCGTGGCGCCCGGTCCCGTGCGCCCCCGGGCCCTTTGAGCCACCTCACGCCGTCTGCGGCCAGCCGGCTGGCTGCGGGTACGCAAAGTGCGCGGCGTCGGCGGCGGCGTGCACGGTTGCGCGACGGCGTGCGCGGGGAGTGCGGCCGCGCGGCCGGCGCTTGCTTGCTCAGAGAGGCGGACCGACGCGCGGACCTACATTGCTTCGGTGCAGGCGCCGCTGGCGCAGACCGGCGGCGACGAGCGTGAGCCCCAGGAAGATCGCGAAGCCGGCGATGACGCCGATGATCGCGAGCGCCCCGACCACCGGCCATGCAGCCACGAAAAGCCCGAACACGACCGACACGATGCCGCTCACGATAAGCATCCATTCCAGGCGTGCGTCGAGCTCGTGGCGCAGCGTGACGGCCGCCGCGATGTCGAACACGCCGCGGGTGAGCGCCCAGGCGGCAATGAAGATGATGAGCGCGAGCCCGGCGGAGGCCGGCCAGAGAATCGTGAGCACTCCGATCGCGATGCCGAGCAGTCCCCCGAAGAGCTGCCAGCCCCAGTCCCGGCTTGCGATCGCGGATCCGAGGGAGGTAAAGCCGTCGAGGAGAGCGAAGGCGGCGAAGAGCGCGATCAGCGCGACGATCGTCGCGAGCGGCAGGATGATCGCGAGCAAGCCGAAGGCGATGGCCAGGAGCCCGCGGATGATCAGCGCCCACCAGTGGCGGAGAAGGGAGTTCGTGCGGGGTACGAGGGTGTCGGGCATAGAGGCAGTTCCGTGAGTGTGCGGCCGCGGGCGGGGATGTTGCGAGCGGAACCGGCAGCTGCGGAGCAAGGGGGGTGCCCGAGGAGCGGGTGGATGGAGGAGGAATGTGGCGGGGTGCAGACGGCGGTGGCTTGGGCCGAGCGGGTGGGCGACAGGTGGGTGGGTTCGAGAGTGGTGGCGGGAAAATCAACGACTTAGGCGCGGACTTGCTTGACGCACTGGCCGGTGAGCCGGTCTAATACGCGACCTCCCGTCGGCGGCCAGGTAGCTCAGTTGGTAGAGCAGCGGACTGAAAATCCGCGTGTCGGTGGTTCGATTCCGCCCCTGGCCACCATCAAATCAATAACTTGCGTGCGCTGCCGGATCACCACGCAGCGTCCCGTTGCAGTAACGTTGCAGTAACGGGGTGCGCCGCAAGCGCGGATTGATGGTCGGCTGTCCGGGATCGCCTTCGATACCACTCCGCGCGGTGTCGGAGGCTCTATGGCTGAGATCACAACGAATCAACTGCGCGCCAAGTGGAGCGGCAAGGATCGCTGGCTTTCAGATGGAGGATCGCGCGGGGCCGGACGGTTGGTCGCGCGTCTGACGCGCACCGGCGCGCACTTCTTCTTTCAGTACTTCGCGTCGCAGGGAGGCAAGCGGTTATTTCCACTCGGACCGTTCGATGCCGAGGGCAGAGCAGGACTGCGCCTCGTGGATGCGCGTGCGCGCAGCGCCGAGCTTGCGGCGCTCTATCGCGCGGGTACGACTGACATTCACGCGCACTTCGCGCGGCGGCAGCGCGAGATCGAATGCGAGCGCACTCAAGCCGAACGCGGTCGCCAGGCGCAGGAGCACGCCCAAATCCAAGCGCAGCTCGACGGCGAGGGCCGTTCGTTGCGCCGATTCTTGATGGCGTACGTCGAGTACCTGAAGGGCGCGGGCAAGCCTTCGGCCAAAGACGTCGCCAACATCTTCGAGAATCACGTGTTCAGCGATCGAGAAATCTCGGATCAGGACGCCGCGCGCGTCTCCACGGACGACTTCGTGCGCCTCATCAGCAAGGTTGTCGCTGCCGGTCACGGACGCACCGCCGCCAAGCTTCGCAGCTACCTCCACGCCGCCTACGCGCTCGGCATCCGCGCGAAAACGAACCCAGCGGCGCCGCAGGTGATGCGGGAGTTAGCCGCTGTCATTCCATCTGCACCGGCACGCGCTGATACCGCTCAACGCCGTTCTCGAGCGGCTCGGGTGGAAGCGTGAGCCGTGATTGGTCGTTCGGAGTGCTCTCAGGCGCGCTGCTGCTGATCGCAGTTGCGACCCTCTACGGCATCGCCGCCGTGTCGAAATACGCTCAAGGGCGCTTGCCGTTCATGTGCTTCTATCGCTGACTGGCCGCCATTGCTGTCGGTGCGACTGCTTGCGCACTTTTCCAGCACGGTCATGAATCGCTCGGGCAAATCGCCGTAGACCCATTCCATTCGACGATCGAGCGGCTAAGTCCTGTCTCGTGAATCGAGGAGTTCCAGGGCACCCCTAGAGAGGGGCCTCGCACTCACTCGCACTCACATCCGCCACGTTGGCCCGTGCCCGGATTCATGGCTGCTCACTGTTCTTGTCGGTCACGAGTGTGCCTCCAGGCCCCCGTCCTATTGAAGTCAAACCCTGCCCATCACCGTGCGCTGTCGATCATTGACAGTTCCGACTTTTACCGACTATAAGCCACGCAATCCGACGAACACGGGCACGCAGAAGGCAAGAAGACGGCAAATGGCAGAAGAGCGGTGGCACTCGGTGGACGAGATCGCGGTCCATCTGGGCGTCGCCCGTGACACGGTCTACCGCTGGATCGAGCAGAAGGCTCTGCCAGCCCACCGGGTCGGCCGGCTGTGGAAATTCAAGCTCGCAGACGTCGATGACTGGGTACGGAGCGGGGGCGCCGCGGATTCGGAAGAAAACGAGAAGAGCAAGTACTCGACACGATGAGTAAGCTGGAGGACCTCAGGCCGAATGCCACGGTTCGCGGCATCCTGCCGGACTGTCTGGCCACCGTCGTCAGCGTGCAGTGGTTCGGCACGGAAGCGCTGGAGCTGACTTTCAAGGACCCCGCCGGCCGAATCGCCAACCAGCTTCTCTATCGGCACGACGAGCCCCGGATCGAAGTGGTCGAGCTGGGCCGCCCTTGGAGCTTTGATGGCGATGGCGCGCTGTTCCGTCTCGTATCAGAAGCCCACCGGATTCGCCTCGCGCACCTGTTCGATCCCGTGTTGGCGGTTCATACCTCGCTCGTCGATCCGTTGCCGCATCAGATCACTGCTGTGTATGAGTCGATGCTGTTGCGCCAGCCGCTGCGATTTCTGCTCGCGGATGACCCCGGCGCCGGCAAGACGATCATGGCGGGCCTGCTCATCAAAGAGCTCATTGCCCGTGGCGATCTGCATCGCTGTCTCGTCGTTTGCCCGGGGAGCCTCGCCGAGCAGTGGCAGGATGAGCTTTATCGTCGCTTCCACTTGCCGTTCGAAATCCTGACGACGGACAAGCTCGAAGCCGCCCGGACGGGCAACTGGTTTCTGGAGAACAACCTGGTCATTGCGCGCCTCGACAAGCTGGCGCGGAACGAGGACGTCCAGGCGAAGCTCAATGCGCCGGACTGTCGCTGGGACCTGGTCGTCTGCGACGAAGCGCACAAGCTGTCAGCGACCTTCTTCGGCGGGGAGATCAAGTACACGAAGCGCTACCGACTCGGCCAGCTCCTCTCGGCGACGACACGTCACTTCCTCCTGATGACGGCGACGCCCCATAACGGCAAGGAGGAGGACTTCCAGCTCTTCATGGCGCTGCTTGACGGTGACCGCTTCGAGGGCCGGTTTCGCGACGGCGTGCACGTCACGGATGTCTCCGATCTCATGCGGCGGATGGTGAAGGAGACGCTGGTCAAGTTCGACGGCACGCCGCTCTTCCCCGAGCGCATCGCCTATGCAGTGCCCTACAAGCTCTCGGATGCCGAAGCGCGCCTCTATAAGGAAGTCACCGACTACGTGCGCGAGGAGTTCAATCGCGCGGAGGCACTCGAAAACGACAAGCGTGCGGGTACCGTCGGCTTCGCGTTGACCATTCTCCAACGCCGGCTGGCGTCCTCGCCGGAAGCGATCTACCAATCACTGCGGCGGCGGCGCGAACGTTTGGAAAAGCGGCTCCGGGAGCTCGAGGTCCTGCAGCGCGGCGCCGCGATGCAAGCCCTGGTTGCAGCCGCACCTGCACTCGATGCCGAGGATTTCGAGGATCTCGACGAGGCGCCCGACAATGAAGTCGAGGCGGCTGAAGAAGAGGTCCTCGATCAGGCGACCGCCGCGCGCACGATCGATGAGCTGAAGGCGGAGATTGCGACCTTGAGTCGCCTCGAGTCGCTCGCGCAATCTGTTCGACGCGGGGAGGAAGATCGCAAGTGGCGCGAGCTCGCCAAGCTTCTTTCAGAGGAGATTTTCACGCCGGCCGGCATGAACCTGCGCGTTGCCGAACCGGCCGTCCCGTACGGACATGCAATCCCCAAGCCCACCCCGTCACCGGCGCACAAGCTCGTCATCTTCACCGAGCATCGTGACACGCTGAACTACCTTGAAGACCGCATCACGACGCTCCTCGGCCGCAGGGAAGCGGTCGTCGTCATCCATGGCAGTCTCGGCCGGGAGGAGCGACGCAACGCACAGGAAGCGTTTCTGTACAACCCGGACGTCAAGGTCCTCATCGCCACGGATGCGGCCGGTGAAGGCATCAACCTGCAGCGCGCGCACCTGATGGTGAACTACGACCTGCCATGGAACCCGAACCGGCTCGAGCAGCGCTTTGGCCGCATTCATCGCATCGGCCAGACCGAGGTCTGCCACTTGTGGAACCTGGTCGCGGCCGAGACGCGCGAGGGCGATGTGTACCACACACTGCTCGAGAAGCTCGAAGTGGCGCGCAAGGCCCTCGGCGGCCAGGTGTTCGATGTCCTTGGCAAGCTCCAGTTCGAGGGCAAGCCGTTGCGGGAGCTGCTCATCGAGGCGATCCGCTATGGCGAGCAGCCGGAAGTGCGCGCCCGGCTGACACAGGCCATTACCGATGCTGTGGATCGGGGGAAGATCCAGGATCTGCTGGAGGAACGCGCGCTCGCGCACGACGCGATGGATGCGAGCCGCTTGCAGCGTGTCCGCGAGGACATGGAGCGCGCAGAAGCGCGGCGCCTTCAGCCCCACTACATCGAGTCATTCTTCCTGGAGGCCTTCAAGCGCCTCGGCGGCTCCGTGAAGCAGCGCGAACCGCGCCGTTTCGAGCTGACACACGTACCGGCGCCCATCCGCCACCGCGACCGCATCGCCGGCATCGCCGAGCCGGTGCAGCCGCGCTACGAGCGGATCGTGTTCGAGAAGCAGCTCATTGCTCCGCCGGGACAGCCGCTTGCCGCGTTCGTGTGTCCGGGCCATCCACTGCTTGATGCAACGATCGACCTGACACTCGAACGCGATCGCGATCTCTTGCGTCGCGGCGCGATCCTCGTGGACGAGCGCGATCCCGGCACCTCGCCGCGTGTGTTGTTCTACCTGGAGCATGCGATCCAGGATGCCAGTGTCACACGCATCGGGGAGCGGCGCGTCATCTCAAAGCGCATGCTCTATGTGGAGCTCGACGCGGCAGGCGAGGCACGGCACCTGCATTACGCCCCGTATCTGGACTACCGGCCGCTGCGCGAGGACGAGCCTTCCTTGCAGGAATTGCTCGCGCGGCCGGAGTGCGCCTGGATTACTCGCGATCTGGAGCAGAAGGCACTGACCTCTGCCATCGCGAGCATCGTCCCCGAGCACCTGAAAGAGGTTCGCGATCGGCGATTGCAGTGGGTCGACAAGGCGCGCGCCGCGGTCAAGGATCGACTGACGAAGGAGATTGGCTATTGGGACCATCGCGCCGAGCAGCTTCGGCTTCAGGAACAGGCGGGCAGAGCACCGGCGCGCCTCAACTCGCAGGAAGCCCGTCGCCGGGCAGACGAGCTGCAGGCGCGCTTGCAGAAGCGCATGGAGCAGCTCGATCTGGAGGCGCAGGTCTCCGCATTGCCCCCGGTCATTCTGGGCGGGCTCGTGGTCGTGCCGCAGGGTCTCATCGGGACACTAACGGGCCGTGCTCTGACTGCACCGGAGACCACGACCGACACGCAGGCTGCGGCAGCACGTGCCCGCGCCATCGTCATGGAGGTGGAGCGCGCGCTGGGGTTCGAGCCCGTCGATCGGGAGCACGAGAAGCTGGGTTACGACATCGAGAGCCGGGACCGCCGGACCGGGCACTTGCGCTTCATCGAGGTCAAGGGCCGGGACGCAAGCGCCAGCACACTCACGGTGACCAGGAACGAGATTCTCTATTCGCTCAACAAGCCCGACGACTTCATTCTCGCCATCGTCGAGTTCGTCGAGGACGGTTCGCATCGCGTGCACTACGTGCGCCGCCCGTTCCGGCGCGAGCCGGACTTCGGAGTGACGAGCGTGAACTACGATCTGGCGGAACTCCTGGCCCGCGCCGAGGCACCGCGATGAAGTTTCCCGACCTCGTCGCCCAGATCTCGGAGATCGACGGCGTAGCTCGGCTGACGGCCGGTCGGACGCTTCAGCAGGTCCTGAGCTTGCGCAATTGGCTCATCGGTGCGCACATCGTAGAGTTCGAGCAGGCTGGCGAGGACCGCGCAGCCTACGGGCAGGCGCTCATGGCAACGCTCGCCGAGGCACTTCGCGAGGCGGGGTGCCAAGGCCTCTCGGTGCGAAACCTGAAGAATTTTCGGCAGGTCTCGCTGGGTTATCCAGGGCTGGACGCGCTTGGGCTGGGCCATCGGCTAGCCTTCCCGGCCCCTCGAATTCGGCAGACGTCTGCCGAATCGGGTCCGCACCTAAAGCTCGCAGCCGGGTTGGCACCAGCAGCCGGCACTCCTGCGGCACCCGTCGATGTTTCGGTGGCGCCGTTTCCGAGCCTCGCTCGGCGAGCCGCGGAGCAGCCCCTTCCTTGGCGTGACGCCGCCTGGCTGACTCGCTTATTCACGACGCTCACGTTCTCTCACTTGCTCGAGCTGTCCCGGATCGATGACGTCACCCGGCGTGCCTTCTACGAGCTGCATTGCCTGAAGGAGCGCTGGTCCGTGCGCGAGCTCCAGCGTCAGCGGGATAGCATGCTCTATGAGCGCATCGGTCTCAGCGAGAATCGCGACGCGGTTCTGGCGCTCGCGTACCCGGAAGAAAACCCGCCCGTGGGGATCCTTCTGTGCGCAGAGCGCGATGCTGAGGTCGTGCGCTTCGCGACGGCGGATGACGGCGATCTGTTCGTAACTCGCTACCAGTTCGAGCTACCGACCGAGGAGCAGCTCAAACGCTGGCTCCATGAGGAGCGCGCTCGCATTGAGCAAGCGGGGAGTGATTCATAGGGGCAGCCGTGACGTATAGAAAGAAGCTCATCGAAGTGGCGCTGCCGCTGGAAGCCATCAACAAGGCATCGGCTCGGGAGAAGTCGATTCGCCACGGACACCCTTCGACGCTGCACCTGTGGTGGGCGCGCCGACCGCTCGCCGCCGCGCGCGCGGTGATTTTCGCGCAGATGGTGGACGACCCATCCGCGAATCCCGATCTGTTTCCCACCGAAAAGGCGCAAGAGAAGGAGCGTCAGCGGCTCTTCAAGATCATCGAAGACCTCGTGCAGTGGGAGAACACTACGAACGAGGAGGTGCTCCAGCGCGCGCGGGCCGAGATCTGGCAGAGCTGGCGCAGGGCGTGCGCCGATAATGCGGATCATCCCCGCGCGAAGGAGCTGTTCGATCGTCACAAGCTTCCCGCCTTCCACGATCCGTTCGCCGGCGGGGGCGCGCTGCCGCTCGAAGCACAGCGGCTCGGGCTCGAAGCCTACGCGAGCGATCTGAACCCCGTCGCGGTACTCATCAACAAGGCGATGATCGAGATCCCGCCGAAGTTCGCGGGCAAGCCGCCGGTGAATCCCGAATCCCGCTCGCAGAAGACGTTGCTTGCGCGCGAGTGGAAGGGGGCGCAGGGCCTTGCCGAGGACGTGCGCTACTACGGCAAGTGGATGCGCGACGAGGCGGAGAAGCGGATCGGGCATCTGTATCCGAAGATCGAGATCACGGCTGAGATGACGAAGGAGCGGCCGGACCTCGGGCCGCTCGTCGGGCAGAAGCTCACGGTCATCGCGTGGCTGTGGGCGCGGACGGTGAGAAGTCCGAACCCGGCGTTTCGCGATGTGGACGTGCCGCTCGTCTCGACGTTCATGCTTTCCACCAAGGCGGGCAAGGAGGCGTACGTCGAGCCGGTGATCGAGGGAGGCGGCTACCGGTTCACGGTGAAGGTCGGCAAGCCCAAGGACGCGGAGCGGGCGAAGAACGGGACCAAGCTCTCGCGCGGCGCGAACTTCCAGTGTTTGATGTCGGGGACGCCGATCGAGGGCGACTACATCAAGGCCGAAGGCAAGGCCGGGCGGATGGGCGCGCGGCTCATGGCGATCGTGGCCGAGGGCGAGCGCGCGCGGGTATATCTCGCGCCGACGCCCGAGCATGAGGCGGCAGCGAGAGAGGCGAAGCCGGGGTGGAAGCCGGACGTCGAGTTCTTCCAGCAAGCGCTCGGCTTTCGAATCGGCAATTACGGCATGAGCAGGTGGAGCGACCTCTTCACCCCCCGCCAGCTCGTGGCGCTGACGACGTTCTCCGACCTCGTGGGCGAGGCGATGCAGCAGGTCCGCCGCGACGCGCTCGCCTTCGGCCTCCTCGACGACGGAACTCCGCTCCGCGACGGCGGCATCGGTGCCGCGGCGTATGCGGAGGCGGTGGGGGTGTACTTAGCATTCGCACTGTCGAAGGTTGCCAATATCGGGTCCTCGGTAGCCTCGTGGATGAGTGATCGCGGAGCGTTCAGAGAGACATTCGCCCGTCAGGCGATCCCAATGGTGTGGGACTATGCCGAGTCGAACCCGTTTGCCGATGCGGGCGGCAGCCTCGGTACCGCATTGCACAAGGGCGCGATGGTTCTCGAAGCCTTTCCTTCTCGGACGAAGGCCTCGGCTGTGCAGTCTGATGCATCAACGCAGTCGATCTCGACTGGCAAGCTGGTTTCGACGGATCCGCCCTATTACGACAACATCGGCTACGCCGACCTGTCGGACTTCTTTTTCGTCTGGCTGCGCCGTTCGCTGCGCAGTGTGTTCCCCGACCTGTTCGCCACCCTCGCCGTGCCCAAGGCCGAGGAGCTGGTCGCGACTCCCTATCGCCACGGCAGCAAGGAGAAGGCGGAGGCGTTCTTCCTCGCCGGTATGACGCAGGCCATGCATCGCCTCGCCGAGCAGACTCATCCCGCGTTTCCCGTCACGATCTATTACGCCTTCAAGCAGGCAGAGGATGACGGAGACAACGGCAGCGCGAGCACGGGGTGGGAGACCTTCCTCGACGCCGTGATTCAGGCTGGGTTTGCCACGACAGGGACGTGGCCGCTGCGAACGGAAGGCGAGGGGCGGCTTCGAGCGAACGATTCCAACGCCCTCGCCTCGAGCATCGTCCTCGTCTGCCGTCCGCGCTCGGCAAACGCCCCCACCGCCACGCGCCGCGAGTTCCTCAATGCTCTCAAGTCGGAACTGCCGCCGGCGCTCGCCCACTTGCAGCACAGCAACATCGCCCCGGTGGACCTCGCGCAGGCCGCCATCGGCCCCGGCATGGCGGTCTACACGCGCTACGCAAAGGTGCTCGACGCCGAGGGGAAACCCGTGCCGGTGCGCGAGGCGCTGGCGCTCATCAACCAGACCCTCGATGGGGTCCTCGCCGAACAGGAGGGCGACTTCGACGCCGACAGCCGCTGGGCGCTCTCCTGGTTCGAGCAGCACGGTTTTGCCGAAGGCGAGTATGGCGTCGCCGAGACGCTCTCGAAGGCCAAGAACACGAGCGTCGGCGGAATGGTCGAGGCCGGGATCGTGGAGTCGAAGCGCGGCAAGGTCCGCCTGCTTCGGCCCGACGAGCTCCCCGAGGACTGGGACCCCGCGACCGACGGCCGCCTGACCGTCTGGGAGAACGTCCACCACCTGATCCGCGTCCTCGAAGCGGGCGGAGAGAGCGCGGCGGCCACGCTCGTCGCCAAGCTCGGCAGCCGCGCCGAGACCGCCCGCGAACTCGCCTATCGCCTCTACACCGCGAGCGAGCGCAAGAAGCGCGCGGCCGAGGCGCTCTCCTACAACGCGCTGGTGCAGAGCTTCCTCGAAATCACGCGACTCGCGCGCGAAGGCGGCAAGCCGTGGACTGAGCAGGCGGTACTGTTCGGAGAGAGCGAGGAGTAGCTATGGGCGCACTGCACGAATGGCACCTCGAGGCCCTGACGGACATATGGACCGGCGACGCCGAGCGGCGCGGCGATCGTCTGATCACGACTGGTCTGCTCGGCTCGATCCGCTGGTGGTTCGAGGTGCTCGTGCGGGGGTTGCGTGGCTCGTCCTGCGATCCTTCGGTGGATGACAAGACTTGCCTGAAGCAAGAGCACTGCGTGGTCTGCGAACTCTTCGGCTGCACCGGGTGGTCACGCAAGTTCCGTTTCGATGTGCGCAATCAGCAGGGAGGCATCATCAGCTCGAAGCTGACCAAGAACACGACATTTCGTCTGCGCTTCACGCCTCTGCGCGCGGTGAAAGACGAGGAGTGGGCACTCATCGAGCTGACGCTGCGGCTCATCGCCGAGTTTGGTGCGCTCGGCGGCAAGACGGTGCTCAAGCCATCGAGTCAGAACGACAAGCCGCAACACGCCGACTTCGGGCTCGTGAAGCTCATGACCGCTCCAACCATCACGCATAAGCGCAAGCAGCTCGCGAGCTATGTGGGCGAGTGGTCGAAAAAGCCCATCGTCAAGGGGGCGACGTGGGCCTCGTGCAGCCATATGTGGTTCGTCAATGGGAGGTACCTGACGCGGCAGGACGCGAACACCTCGACGTTCAACCGCATCATCGGTCGTCCGGAACCAAAGAACCAGTCGGCCCAAGGTGACTCGTGGCTGGCCGGTCGACGTGCCCAGAGTCCACGCAACCGCGGCCCCGCTGTTGAAGCGGAGAGCAAAAAGGTTTTCAGCTTTAGGCAGCCGCCGCGCACGTTCGGATTCGTGCAGGAGACCGCCGAGCTCGATGCGATGCGCGAGCGGCTACGAGGCGTGTGGCGTCTGCCTGCGGCACCTACGGATTGGTTTCTCTCCGGCGATGCCCTGCTGACCCGCCTCTTCAGCACCGCGGGAGACGCGTCATGAGATTCGAATACATCGACCCGTTGCTGGAGAATCTGCGTACGAATAAAGAAACGGCGCGCAGCGCATATCAGTCGAACCCGCCGAATGTCAACGCTGTCTACGAGCCTGCTTCCCCAACGCTGCTGCGCGACTGGCTGGCGATCTCGATCAAGTTTCGGCTTCAGGCGCCGTGGTTCTCGAAGGACGATGTGCCGTTCCACGCCCTCGACAACCCGGTACACCGCGACCGCGTCTTTGGCGCGCCCTTCATGCCCGCATCGAGCTGGAAGGGGCTGCTTCGTTGGGCTGCGCGCATGAAGACAGGGTTGCTCGCACATCTCGAAGTGAACGGCAACGATATAGCAAACTGGAAGGACGGCCCCGAGTTGGTTCACCTCTTCGGCAACGAGCGCTCCGAGGCCAACGGGTTTGAGCGCGGCGCGCTCGCCTTCCGCCCGACGTGGTTTCGCTTCGACAAGATCGGATTCGAGGTCATCAACCCGCACGACCGGCGGAGAAAGGCGGGTACCAAGCCGATCCTCTACGAGGTCGTGCCGCCCGGAGCCACCGGGACGCTGAACGTGCTCTACGCGCCAGCGCCCCGAGTGTTAGAGGCGGACGTCGACAGGCAGAAGGCCCTGCTGCTCCTGCTCGATGCCGTCGAGTCGCTCATCACAGAATACGGCTTTTCGGCCAAGCGCACCTCGGGCTGGGGTGTCGCCACGATCACGAGCGCGACGCTACGGTGGCTTGGTGGCGGACGCGAGGAGCGCGACGGGAAGCTCTCGGTTCTACGCGACGAAGCGAAGAAGCTCGTGGGAGGTGCAGCGTGAGCACGAGCGATGCGTTCAAGTCGTTGCGTGAGCACCGCGCCGGGCTCCTCGCTTGCGAAGCCATCGGCTGGCTGCACATGGCGGGCAAGGCCAACGGCAGTTTCGTGCGGCAGCAAGCGTCGGACGCAACCGCCGATGGCGCGACCTGGAACGAGCTGAAATGGGCGTGGAGCCTGTACGGCAAGTTCGTGGATCTGCCCACGATTGGCACGCAGACCATCACGCCGAAAGATCTCTTCGAGAAGCACCGAGGGCGGAGCGATGGTGTGCTTGGTCTCTTGCAGGCAGCTCACGCGATGGCCTCGGGCATCGAGAAAAACACGCCCGCCGACTACCAGAAGCAGCCTTCGGACGAAACGTGGCTCACGACGGCGTTCGGGCACCCCGTTCGGAACCTCTTGGGGAACACGCGGCCGACCATCCTCGCAAGTGACGCATGGTCGGACACCGAGAAAAGGGTCGGCGCGCTCATCGAAGGCCTCGCCGCGCGGGTGAAGGACCCGACGAACGTCGAGGAGTGGATCAAGTGGCGCGACGGCGCGATCGGTCGATCGGGTTGGCTGCGCGAGGCCTTTACGACCACGCTCGCCGAGACACGCGTCCCCAACAACGACGTCACGTTATGGGACCAATCCTATATCGCTGCAGCGCTCTTCAAGGCAGCAGCAGCCGGTGCCGTCCTCACGGGAACGTCGTTCGATTGGGGCAACGACATCAAGGCGAACACCCAGTGGCGGGTGCTCACCGTGGGCATCGGCGCTGAGCACTATGAGGCCCGCGCCGTGCGCATTGGCGACTGGACGGGCACGCGCGACGAGATCGCCACCTTTTTCGACGAAGTCTGTGCCTTCCTCGAGGTCGACATCGCCGTCGGCGCCTGCGTCTACCGCGACGAGCGCACGCTCGCGTTCACGTTCCCGGGCGAGCGGTTCGACAAGCGGGGCAGCGTCGACGATGCCATGGCGGAAACGCTGCGCGCGACCATCGAGGCCGGGGTCGACGATCTCGCCCGAAAACGTGCGTTCGAAACGCCACCGCTCGTGCGCCTGTCATCGTCGACGCGCTCGTTCATCGCGATGTCGCGCGAGCTGACCGCGGCGCGCAGTGCGCTCGAAGTGCCAGCTCACCGCCCCTGGTCCATCGACAATGACGGCAGCACGGGAAAGCACGTCTGCCCGGTCACTCTGGTGCGGGCGGGGGAGCCGTCGGGACACGGCGGCGATCGCAAGCAGGACGTGTCGAATACGGCCCACAAGCGGCGCACTGGACGGCGTGCCGCCTGGGAGAGAAGCAGTTGCGACACCATCTGGATCAGCGAGGTCGCCGACGAGAACGATCGTGTTGCACTGCTCACGTTCAGTCTCGGACTCGAAGGTTGGCTTGATGGATCGCACGTGGACTCGCTGCGCGCGCAGAGTGTCTTCGAGTGGTGCGACAAGAACCCCAACGCGCTAACGAACATCAACGCCAATGCACCGCGCGACTCGCTTCGGGCGCACGTCGAGCATTTTGTCAGGAACCCGAAGCTGGAAAATGGGCAATTGTCGGACTCCGTCCTAAAGGCCTTGAACGACGGCTTCGCCCGCGAGAGATCGCTCGAGAGCTTCTTCCAGAAAATCGTTGAGGATCGTGCCGCCGCTCCGCTCTGGGACTCGCTCGACGAAACAACCCGCGCCGCTTGGCTCGTGCACCAGCTCTTTCGCAAGAACGCCTCTCCAGGGCGTGTGTATCGCTTCTGGCGCACGACGCAGTCGTTCTTTGCCGAAGCGCTCGAGGAGTTCCGCAGGCTGGTCTCACGTGCCCGTGGCAGCCGGACAAGGCGCCTCACTCTGACGATCTCGGGCGGCACCAACCTGCGCGTTGGCGAGGTGTACGCGGGGCGCCTGCCTTCGGCGCCGAACGCGCCATTTGAAATCCTCCGGCGCGCGAGCGACTTCGTGACCGTGTGCAACCTCGAACGCGTGTTGGGCCCCGGCGGAGATGCCTCGCAGCTTAAGGGGGTGCAGTTCGAGGCGGAAGGCGATGATGGCGTGCGTCATCGCTTCACCATCGTCGACGCCCGCGATGCCGGCGGAGTACTGGCCACGCACCTCCCGCTCATCGTGCTCGAAGAGAACCCGGAGCGTTTCCGCGTGCTCGTGCCCCTGAGCGCCGCTGGCGAGTGCGTCGAACACGTCATCTCGAAGTGGCGCAACGAGATGGCGCGGGTGTGGGACCGGCTCCCTCTGCGGGTCGGCATGACCGGTTTCCCGCGCAAGATGCCCTTTCAGGCCGTGATCGAAGCGGCGCGCAATGTCGAGGACGCGCTCGCGATGGGTGAGCCGGAGCAATGGTGCGTCACTGAGGTGAGGCCGGAGGCGTCGAAGAGGAGGTTGTCGTTCGAGCGCCCAGACAAAGGATGCGAAGTCGTCGAAGTGCCCACGCAACTCGCTGATGGACGCCCAGATGTCTACTACCCGAACCTCGCAGTTGTCGGCAAAGAACGCGAGCTGCGTGATTTCACGGCGCCTCGGCGTGATCGGCCGTCCGTCGTCTATCGATGGGCGGCAGAGCTGAGAGCCGGGGACGAAGTGCGCGTGGCGCCATCGCGCTTCGCCGCCGTGTTCCTCGACACGACCGCGCGCCGCTTCGAGCCAGTCGAGGTGCACCCGCTCTCCGAGTGGGACCGTCGACGCGCGATCTGGAATCGAGTGCGAGCAGTCGCTCCGAGTCTGACTGCGGCGCACACCGTCGAGCAGTCGCTGCGCGAAGCGCGCGAGCGCTGGACCGACGCCCATGGGTCGCTCGACGAGACAGCATGGAGGGGCTGGGTGCGTGCCGTGCTCGCCAACGAGTGGAATGCCAGTGAGCGCGACCTCAACGACCTTGAAGAAGCGGCGCGAGATGGCTTGCTCGAGCGCGTCTTGAGCTGGCATCTGCAAGTCCTGAAGCAGAAGACCGGAGCCACCCCATGAGTAAGAACCAGCAACAGATGCAACGGCGTAGCTTTCAGGTATTTCGCACCGTGGGTCTCGCCATCGATCCCGTCCACGTCGGGACGGGTGGTGCGCGTCTCGGTCGCGTTGACAATACCATCGTCCGCGACCCGGCGACGCGGATCCCAAAGATACCGGGTTCGAGCCTCGCGGGCGTCCACCGCGCATACGCCGCAATGGCCCTGGAGGACGAGCGGTGTAGCCTGACGGATGAAGAGCGAAAGCAACGAGGTTGGACGCAACCCTTTTACCCGAATCATGCCGGGCAGGATCCCGACAACAAAAACGACGGTACGGGTCCCATCAACGCGGTCTTTGGGCACAAGAGTTTCGCGGGACTCGCCGCCTTTAGCGACGCGCAGCTCGTGCTCTTCCCTGTCGCCTCGCGTGAAGGTCCACTGTGGGTGACCTCGCCAAGCGCGCTGCGCTTCGTCGGTGCGAATGCGACGATCGACGAAGCCAACCGGAACAAGGCGCAGCGCAGTGGCAAGAAGGCGACTGTGAACCTCGGCTGGCTTCATCTCGAAGCCGACTGTTGGATGGACCTGCAGGCGGTGAAGGACGCGCTCAGGACCTTCGGTGTGCCCGACAATTTATGCAAGGATCTACGCGTTGTCGCGCGGCTTGTGCTCGTCTCCGACAAGATCTTTGGTCACGTCGTGAATAGCAACCTCGAGGTGCGCACCTCGGTAGCTATCAACCCAGCGACGGGCGCTGCGGAGGACCGCGCGCTCTTCACTTATGAGGCGGTCCCACGAGGATCCGTGCTCGCTTGGGATGTCACCTGCCGTGATCCGCGCCACTTTCCAGATAAGCGGAGCGCGCCGACGGTGACGAACACGCAGCAGGTTCATGACGTCGTGGCCAAGGCTCATCCGTTGCTTGCTGCGTTGGGCATCGGGGGGATGGGAACGCGCGGCATGGGCCGGCTCGAAGTGCTCGCGGTCGGAGGTGCCCAATGACTGTGCAGGACCTCGACACAGCCTGCGCAAAGCTCGGCGCCAAGCTCGCCTCTTCGGGGAACAAGGACACCGAGAACAGCATCACGAAGGCGCTCGGCGTACTTGAAGAGCAGGGCGTCTATGCCCTATTCCTTTACCTTCGCGCACGTGAGAAGGAGTGGGGTGAGGCGACGAGCAACAAGCTTGCGTCCTTCCTCCGTCAGTACCCGAGCCAGCAAAACGCGCTGCTCGGCACCAACAACGACTTGTTTCAAGCACTTCAGGCGCTCGCCGGAGACCTTGACAAGCTGCTCTTCGCGCGCGATCTCTTGCACCGCGCGCTTGTTTACGCCCGGTACCACGCCAAGGCCGCGCAGGTCGCAGGAGATAAGGCGTGACCTGGTCTCTCTTTCGTTGGGTCTGGCAACTCGAAAGCCCACTGTACGTCGGTATGCCGCCTGCGGGTTCACTAAACCGCACGCGGATCTACGTGCCCGCGCGCACGCTTTGGGGCGCGATGACGGCCGAGCTATCGCGTCGAGAAGCCCAGAGCGGGCAGACGCCGCAATACCAGTCCGTGGGCGAGGCTCTCCAGCAGAACTACCGCTTCACGTACCTGTACCCTGCGCAGCAGACGGAGAAAAAATGGCTCGTATGGTTGCCCGCCTACCGTAACAAACTCGGGCTTTCGTGGGTTCGGGAAGATCTACCCGATGTAGTCCTCGGCGATCGACAGTTTCGGCGGCGGGTGCTTTCGACGAGACCTGGGACGTCGATCGATGCAAGTACCGACGCGGCTGAGGATGGATCGCTCCGGGAGACCGAGTGCATCGAAGCGCGCTGGCGTGACGGCCGCGGCAGAGATGCGGGCCCAGTTGCGCTGGTCGGCTACGTATTCATCCGCACCGCGAAGGCGAAAGACGAGTGCCCGACCGAGCGGCGTCGCCTTGATGATATCGATGCGGTGTTTATTGGCGGTGACACGCGCTACGGCCTGGGTCGGCTGCACCGCGTGTCGTTCGAATGGGTTGGTACTGACCCGACACTGTTCGGTTCGGTAGCGATGCTGGATGCGAACTCACCTCGAGTCGACTCTCCAACAGTCTGGGCACACGCACAACAATGCAGTTCTGCGTTCCAGATGTCGGGTGCCCTCGAGTTGCTGGGAGGTTGGAATCACGGCTCACCTTGCAGCTTGAATCAGGCTGCCGTCCTCTGGCAACCGGGGTCACGTAGCGCCGGTAACGTGAGGTGGCAGATCGAAGGGGACGGCACCTGGAGGGCTTCCGAGTGACCGCTGCCGCCCTTGAACGCGTTTCGCGGTAAGCACTTCGGTAACCCCGTTCTTCGAGATAGGAGGAGGTGCGCGGCGGGGGACGCCTATAGCGCTTGATTAACTCCGTACTCGTCGGGCTTTGGAAGCCGAGGTAGGGACCGAAGCCGCTTCAGGCAGCGGACAAGGGCGAGTGCTTTTGCTCCTCGAGCTGGGTCTTGAGGTTCCAGAGAAGTCGCGTCGCGCGACAGGAGCGGCGGCTTTGACCTCGACTCCCGCGATCTGACCTTGCGCAATCTCCAGGAAAAATCCACTGGCTGATTGGGAATGGCCAATTGGGAATCGCTCGTCGGCTCACTGGGAACGACATTTCGGCTGATTGGGAGCGGTGTGCATACCTGCGCAGCGTCGACGCGCCGTTCGTGGGACGGAGCTCTCTGGCTGCCCATCGGTGGCCTCGCGAGAAAGCCGGATTCCCGCGAACCTGTCCTTGACAGAAGGACACCTTGCGCCGAAAGTGGCGGCATGGCGCTCCACCCCGTCCTCGTTGAGAAGCTGAATTCCGCGCTCGCGCCCGCCGCGCCTGGGAAACGGACGCGGCGCGACGTGCGCCTGCCTGCCGTCCCCGGCAAGGTGCATGCCGTGGTGGGCATGCGTCGGGCCGGGAAGACCACGTTCTTGCACCAGCTCGTCGAGGAGCGCCGGGCCGCGCTGCCGCCCGAGCGGGCGATCTATTTGAGCTTCGACGACGAGCGGATCGCGGATATCGAAGCGGGCCAGCTCGCGCTGCTGCTCGAGGAATACTATCGGCGCTATCCGCAACTTCGCGGGCGCGAGGCGGTGCACTGGTTCCTCGACGAGGTTCAGCTCGTGCCGGGATGGGAGCGGTTCGTGCGCCGCGTCCTCGACTCGGAGAACGTCGAGATCACGGTCTCGGGATCGTCGGCCCGGATGCTTTCACGTGAGGTGCACACCTCGCTGCGCGGCCGGGGCATGGAGACGGTCATTCGCCCCTTCAGTTTCCGGGAGTTCCTGCGCCACCGCGGCGAGGAACCGGCCGCCGAGCCGCGCAGGTGGCGTCCCGCTGAACGCTCGCTCATCGAGAAGCGTTTTCTCGAATTCCTCGCCGAGGGCGGTTTTCCCGAGGCGCAGGGGCTGCCGGCGGAGCTGCGCATCGAACTGCTCCAGGGCTATGTGGATGCCGTGCTCTTTCGAGATGTGGTGGAGCGATACGGCGTATCGCAGGTGGCGGCGCTGCGCTGGCTCGTGCGCCAGTGTCTGCGCAACCCGGCCGGCAGCTTCAGCGTGCATCGTCTGAATCGCGATCTCAAGGCGCAGGGCCACGGCGTGGCGAAGGACGCTGTGCACGCCATGCTCGGCCATCTGCTCGATGCGTTCCTTCTCGGCGCGGTGGCGCTCGCCACAGAGTCGGAGCGGCAGCGCAACTCCAATCCGCGCAAACTCTATCCGGCCGATCCTGGCCTGATCGGGGCATTCGATACGAGCGGCCGATCGAACCTCGGACACGCGCTGGAGACGGTGGTGCAGAACGAGCTTGCGCGTCGCAAGGTGGACGTGGGTTACGTCAAGACGGCGGAAGGGTTCGAAGTGGACTTCCTCGCGCGCACACCCGGTGTGGGCGTTGAGCTGCTGCAAGTGTGCGCCGACGCCTCCTCGGACGGAGCGCTCGAGCGCGAGGTTCGCGCGCTCGCCGCCGCCGCGCGCGAGCATCCGCACGCCGCACGGCGACTGCTCGTTCTGGATCGCAGCCAGGCACTGACAGTGAAGTCGTCCGGAATCGAAGTACTGCCGGCCTATGAATGGCTGCTCGCGGCGCCTGCGGCGCGCTGAATGCATGGACCGAGGGAGAACATGGTGATCACTAGGGTCTGTTGACATTTAGGCAATGTGCGCACCCAGCCAGACGGCCGCGGCGGCAAGCGCAATGAAGGAGGCGAATCGCTGCGCGAGCTTATCGTAACGCGTGGCGACCCGACGAAAATGCTTCAGCCGGCAGAAGAATCGCTCGATCAGGTTGCGATCGCGATAACGCTTTCGGTCCAGGCGGCGCTCGCGGAGCCGATTCGAGCGTCCCGGAATCACCGCCTTGGCCTTGCCCTCGCGAATGAAGTCAATCAACTCATCAGAGTCAAAGGCTTTGTCAGCGACGACAGCCTCGGTGTCGATCCCGATCAGCAGTCCACGCGCCTCGGTCACGTCGTGCACCTCACCGCCCGTGAGGGTAAAGCGGCCGAGCTGCCCCATGTTCTCTACCAGCGCGTGGATCTTCGTGCTCAATCCTCCGCGCGAGCGGCCGAGGGCCTGCGGACCGTTTTTTTTCGAGCCCCCGCCGCATGCTGGTGGGCGCGGATAATGGTCGAATCGAGGAAGACTTGTTGCAGCTCAGCGTCTTTGGCCAGCTCGCTGAATACTCGCTCCCAGACTCCGCTGCGGGACCAGCGGGCGAAGCGTACGCACACGCTATTCCACGGCCCGAACTCCTGCGGTAGATCTCGCCACGGAGCCCCAGTGCGTGCGATCCACAGCACCGCCTCGACGAACAAGCGGTTATCAGCCGCCGTGCGGCCACGGTCGCTCGCCTTGCCCGGCAGCATCGGCTCGATCCGTTCCCACTGGTCATTGCGCAGCAGCTTTCGCATCTCGCCCCAACCCTATCAGAGAGTTGGGCGCGTGTGATAACCTTAATTGTCAACAGACCCTAATCCCTGCCGCCCCAAAGCAGCGTCCCGAGCAGGAAGCCCGTGACGACGCCGATGCCGAGCGCCCACAGCGCAGCTGTCTGCGGCCGCTCCTCGACGCGCCCCTGTAGGTCCTCGAAGCGCGACCGCGCCCAGTCGGTGGCGCCGCGCGCACGGGAGCGCGTGGCCTCGGCGGCGGCTGCAGCGTTGTCGCGGATCATATCCGCGGCGGCGCGGCCGGCCGATTTCAGATGCTCGCCCGCCTTCTGTGTCTCGACCCGGGCCTGCTCTCCATTCGATCCGCCAGCGGACAGCGTGTCGGCCATGGTGCGTCTCCTCGTGGTGCGCTTCGTCTACGATCCGGTTCGCGTATCGCCTCGCAATTAAGGTGCCGCTCGAGCCGAGTGAGACCGGCGCGGCAGCTCGGCGGCCTCGCGCGCGAGCTGCTCGATCGCAGGCCAAGCTTCGCGCTCGACGAGCGCCCGCGGCGCCACCCACGAGCCGCCCACACAAACCACGTTGCTCAGCTCGAGGTACTGCGGCGCACGCTCCCGCGTGATACCGCCGGTCGGGCAGAACTTCACGTCCGCGAACGGCCCCGCAAACGCACTCAGCACGGCGCTGCCGCCGGCCGGCTCCGCCGGAAAGAATTTGAGGGCTGCGAACCCCGCAGCCCGCGCGGCGAGGATCTCCGATGCAGTCATGATGCCGGGCAGCAGCGCGAGGCCGGCGTGAGCGGCCGCCTCGCCGAGCGCCGGCGTGAATCCTGGCGTGACGCCGAACTGCGCGCCGGCCGAGATGGCATCGGCGAAGTCCTGCCTCCGGGTGAGCGTGCCGGCACCGATGACCGCTTCGGGAACGGCCGAGCGCATCGCTTCGATCGCCGGCAGCGCCGCCGGCGTGCGCAGCGTCACTTCGAGCACCGTGAGCCCGCCGCCGACGAGCGCGCGGGCGAGCGGTGCGGCTCGCCGCACGTCGTCGACCACGAGGACCGGAACGACCGGTACGCGCGCGAGAATCTCGAGAAGGTCGAGGCCGCGGGCCATGGCTCGACCATGATGCCCGACCGCCGGCCCGCGGGCGACCTGCGAAATGGGAATGCCGGTTGCCGCAGCGGCCCGCTCGCGCATGCCGCGACCGGCGCCGCCTCGACGATCGCGCCGCGATCGCCGGCGTAGGACACGACGTGGCGGCCCGACTGCCGCGGCCATTCGAGGGCTCGCCCGCGACCGGGTGTTTCCTTCGAGGATCAATTCTGCCCTCGCGAGTGTGCACGCGAAGTCGGGCGCGCCACGGGGCGCGACAGCCGCCATCGGCATCCTGTCGGCAGCCTGCTGTTTGCTGAGCGAGCATGTTCTGCTCGTCTTCGTCTCCTCGCTCGTCGATAGAACGAGTCCGCAGAGCGCAGCGAAGTTCTGCACGCCATCGCCGAGCTCGTGGTTGCGCGGCGGGGAGAGTCCATAGCGTGACCGCAGTCTCGTGTGGAGGCGACTGGTTGAACTAAAGTCGACGATCCAGACGGCCGAAAACCTGTTGAGAAGTCCCTCGAGGACCGGGTCGAGTACGAATATGGGTGACGGACGGCGGATCATCGGCATTGCGGGCGCGCTGCTCGCGGCGATCCTCGTGTCGTCTCGCTGTCCGGCGGGCGCATCGCCTGCTCCGGGGAGCGCTGCGCAGGCCCCGCAGCCCACCGCACTGGCAGCAGCGAGCGCCGCGCAGGCGACGGGGAGCACCGCGCAGGCGACACAGAGCGACGCGCAGGCGGCAGAGGGCGCCATGCAGGCGACGGCCGTGCGCGCGCTCCGCTGGGCCTTCTATGCGCCGAACGGCTACCGGTGGGAATATTCGGGCATCCTGATCATTCGCGACGGCCAGCTCGGCTACTCCGCCTTCCCCCGGACCCTGAAGAAGGTGGACGCCGTCGAGATGGACCCCGAAAAGCAGCGGGCGCCCGGCGACACCCTCGTCGCGCTCTACCACACCCATCCGTGCAAGCCGCGGGAATATTTCCCGCAGTATTTCTCGCCGCAGGACCTGGTCTCCGCGTTCTTCTGGCACGTGCCGACCTTCATCCTGGACGAGTGCACCGGCGATGTGCACGAGTTCGATCCGACGCTCGATCGGGCGCGCGACACCGGCGTCGCCGTGGTCATCCGGCTGAAGAACGGCCGATCCCGCCGCGTGCGCCTGCCCGCCGGCCGGATCGTAGGAAACATCGGGGACCGCGGGCCGGACCTCTCGCTCATCGAAAGCCTGATGCACCGCACGCTCTACTGAGCTCACCCGATCGAGCCGCCGCAGCTGCATAGCGGCAACCGCGGCAGGACCGCCCGGCCCGCACAGCCGCAACGGGCGCATGGCCGCAACGGGCGACGTACGCCAGTGAGTGAGTCCTCACTCATTCATGCTATAGTGAGGCGATGCTGCCCTCCCCGAGCGTCGTCTCGAGCCGGCGCGCGCGACCGCTGCCGCCGGATGCCCGCCGCGCGGCGCTGATCGCCGCGACCCTGCCGCTGATCCGCAAGCGCGGCATCGACGTGAGCACGCGCCTGATCGCGCAGGCTGCGGGCGTGGCAGAGGGCACGATCTTCCGTGTGTTCCCCGACAAGGACAGCCTGATTCGCGCGACCGTGGATGCGGCATTCGATCCGGCGCCGGTGGTCGCCGCGCTCAAGCGGATCGATCCGGCCCTGCCGCTTCGCGAGCGGCTCATCGAGGTCGTCCGCATCGTGCAGTCCTGGACCACGACCGTGATCGATCTCATCATGGCGCTGCGCTGGAATCGGCCGCCGGGCGAGAAGCCGCCCCGTCGTCCGAAACCCTCGACGGTCATCTCCGCGGCCGTGGCCCGACTCATCGAGCCCGACCGCGGCGAGCTGCGGGTGCCGCCCGCCGAGGCCGCGCGATTGCTGCACCTGCTCCTGTTCTCGGGCTCGCACCCGGGTATCACCAACGGCAGGCTGCTCGCGCCCCGAGAGATCGTCGACGTGATCCTCGATGGCGTGCGCCGCCATCCGGATCGTGCGTGGAGGATGACCGCTTGATCCGCCTGCTCCGAAACGCTCTGCGCCCCTATTCGCGCTGGCTGACCGCGGTCGTCGTGCTGCAGCTCTTCTCCACGATCGCATCGCTCTATCTGCCCAATCTCAATGCCGACATCATCGACTACGGCATCGCGAAGGGGAACACGGGCTAAATCCTGCGGACCGGCGGCTGGATGCTGATCATCAGCCTCGCCCAGATCGCCTGCTCCGTCTCCGCCACCTATTTCGGCGCGCGCGCATCGATGTGCGTCGGACGGGACCTGCGGGCGGCGATCTTCCGGCGCGTGATGGCGTTCTCCGGGCGCGAAGTCGCGAAATTCGGCGCTCCCTCGCTCATCACGCGCAACACGAACGACGTGCAGCAGGTCCAGATGCTCGTTGCGATGACCTCGACGATGATGATCTCGGCGCCCATCATGTGCGTCGGCGGCATCATCATGGCGCTGCACGAGGACGTGGGCCTCTCCTGGCTGATGGGCGTCAGCGTCCCGATCCTCGCGATCGTCATCGGCGTCGTCATCCAGCGCATGGTGCCGCAGTTCCGGCTCATGCAGACTCGGCTCGACACCGTCAATCGCATCCTGCGCGAGCAGATCGGCGGCATCCGCGTCGTGCGCGCGTTCGTGCGCGAGCCGGTCGAGACGCGTCGCTTCGAGACCGCGAATGTCGAGCTCACCGACACCGCGCTCCGGGCGGGCCGCCTGATGGTGCTGCTCTTCCCGTTCGTCATCCTCCTGCTGAACGTCTCGAGCGCCGCCGTGCTGTGGTTCGGCGGGTTGCGCATCGCCACCGGGCAGATGCAGATCGGCGCGCTCACCGTGTTCCTCGTCTACCTCACGCAGATCCTCATGTCGGTGACGATGGCGACGTTCATGCTGATGATGATTCCGCGAGCCGCCGTGTGCGCGGATCGCATCAACGAAGTGCTCGAGACGGACTCCTCCGTCGTGCCGCCCGCGCATCCGGTGAAGTCGGTGGGCACTCGCGCGGCAGTCGAGTTCCACGCCGTGGGATTCCGGTATCCGGGCGCCGCCGATCCCGTGCTGCGGGATGTTTCGTTCCGCGTAGCCGCCGGCGAGACGCTCGCGATCGTCGGGAGCACGGGCGCCGGGAAGACGACGCTCGTCTCGCTGATCCCGCGCTTGTTCGACGCCACGGAAGGCTCGGTGCGGGTCGACGGCGTCGACGTGCGTGAGCTCGATCCGGATCTGCTGTGGACGCGCATCGGACTCGTCCCGCAGCGGCCGTACCTGTTCTCCGGCACCGTGGCGAGCAACCTCCGCTACGGCAATCCCGAGGCGACCGATGCGGAGCTGTGGGAAGCGCTCGCGGTCGCGCAGGCGCGCGATTTCGTCGAGGCGATGCCGGGCGGGCTCGAGGCGCCGATCGCGCAGGGCGGCACGAACGTGTCGGGAGGCCAGCGGCAGCGGCTCTCGATCGCCCGCGCGCTGGTGCGGCGGCCCGAGATCTACTTGTTCGATGAATCCTTCTCCGCCCTCGATCTGGGCACGGATGCCCGCTTGCGCGCGGCGCTGCGGCCCGTCACCCGCCACGCGGCGGTGGTGATCGTCGCCCAGCGCGTGTCCACGATCATGAATGCGGATCAGATCGCCGTGCTCGACGCCGGAACCTTCGTCGGCCTCGGCCGCCACGACGAGCTGCTCCGCGGCTGTCCGACGTACGCGGAGATCGTGGCTTCGCAGCTGTCGGCGGAGGAGGCGGCATGAACGACGCCCGGCGCGCCGGCGCACGCCCCTTGGAGCTTCCCAAGCGCCTGCCTGCCGCCGGCCGGCGGGCGCGGCCCTCCCTGGATGCAGGTCGGCGTGCCGGCCGAGAAGTCGCTCAACTTCTGGCCATCGGTGCGGCGGTTGCTCGGCCTGCTGCGTCCGGAGCGTTTCCGCATGATCGCGGTCGTGGCGCTCGCCGTCGCGAGCGTCGCGCTCTCCGCGATCGGACCGGAGTACATCGGCCGGGCGACCGACATCATCTTCTCCGGCGTGGTGAACCGGCAGCTCGCCGCGGGCACGACGCCGCAGCAGGCGGTCGCCGCGGCGCGAGCCGCGGGGAACGGCAATCTCGCGGACATGCTCGCCCGCATGCATCTCGTGCCCGGCGCCGGGATCGACTTCCACGCGCTCGCCCTGACGCTGCTCATCGTGATCGCACTGTACCTCGCGTCCAGCCTCTTCCTGTGGGCGCAAGGCTATCTGCTCAATGACTTGGTTCAGGCCGTCGTGCTGCGGCTCAGAGCCGACGTCGAGGGCAAGATCCACCGGCTGCCGCTCAAATACTTCGACGGCCAGCCGCGGGGCGAGCTGCTGAGCCGCGTCACCAACGATATCAGCAACATCTCCCAGAGCCTGCAGAAGACGGTCAGCCAGCTGCTGAACTCGCTGCTCACTGTCATCGGCGTCGTCGCGATGATGTTCGTGATCTCGCCGCTCCTCGCTCTCGTGGCGCTCGTGACGATCCCGCTCGCGATGTACATCACCAAGTTCATCGCAAAGCGCTCGCAGGGAAAGTTCATCGCGCAGTGGACGCACACGGGCGATCTCAACGGCCTGATCGAGGAGGCGTTCACCGGCCATGAGCTCGTGAAGGTGTTCGGCCGCCATCGCGAAGTCGGCCGCCGCTTCGACGACAAGAACGAGCAGCTGTTCGAGGCGAGCTTCGCCGCTCAGTTCATCTCCGGGACCATCATGCCCGCGGTGATGTTCGTGGGGAATTTGAATTACGTGCTGATCGCCGTGATCGGCGGCCTGCGCGTGGCGACCGGCGGCATGACGCTCGGCGCCGTGCAGGCGTTCATCCAGTATTCCCGCCAGTTCACCCGGCCACTCACTCAGGTCGCCTCTATGGCGAACAGCCTGCAGTCGGGCGTCGCCTCGGCCGAGCGCGTCTTCGACCTGCTCGATGCCTCCGAGCAGAGTGCCGAGCTCACGGCTCCCGCCCGTCCACGGACACTCCAGGGCCGGGTCGAATTCGAGCACGTCTCGTTCCGCTACGCGCCGGACAAACCGCTGATCGAGGACCTCTCCCTCCTCGCCGAGCCCGGCCATACGATCGCGATCGTCGGCCCGACCGGCGCCGGGAAGACGACGCTGGTCAATCTCATCCTGCGCTTCTACGAGCTCGACGCAGGCCGCATCACCCTCGACGGCGTGGACATCGCGGCGATGCGCCGCGACGAGCTGCGCTCGCGCATCGGCATGGTGCTGCAGGACGCCTGGCTCTTCAGTGGCACCATCCGGGAGAACATCCGCTACGGCCGGCCCGAGGCGACGGACGCGCAGCTCCTCGAGGCCGCGCGCGCGACGTTCGTCGATCGATTCGTGCGGAGTCTCCCCGACGGCTACGACACCGTCATCGACGAGGAGTCGAGCAACCTCTCGGCGGGGCAGAAGCAGCTCATCACCATTGCCCGCGCGTTCCTGACCGACCCCGCGCTGCTCATCCTCGACGAGGCGACGAGCTCGGTGGACACCCGCACCGAAGCACTGGTGCAGCACGCGATGGCGGCGCTGCGCTCCAACCGCACGAGCTTCGTCATCGCGCACCGCCTCTCGACGATCCGCGATGCCGACCTGATTCTCGTCATGCGCGACGGCCGCATCGTCGAGCAGGGCACGCACGAGGCGCTGCTCGCCCGCCGCGGCGCCTATCACGAGCTGTATCACGCGCAGTTCGTCGGGGCCGCCGTGGAAGTGGAGCCCGCGCAGCGGCCGGCCGCCGGCATGGCGCGGGCCGCCGGGCGTGCGGCCGCTTTTTCGGGACCCGGCGTATCCTGACCGTCGTTCGCGAAGGGGGATTGAATGCGGCCCGCGCCGGTCATCTTTGCACTGTGGATCGTCTTCTGCCTCTCGTGGATCGCCGCGGCAGGCTGGAGCCGGCTCGGCGCCCTGTGGTCAGGAACGATCACGAAGAAGGAAGGCCATCGAGTCATCGATACCGGTCCCTACGCGATCGTTCGGCATCCGATCTACACCGGCATCCTGCTCGCCGTCTTCGCGACCGCTGCGGTCAAGAGTATGATCGCCGGCATCGTCGGGGCGCTGCTCATCACGCTGGGCATCTGGATGAAGGCGCGTCGGGAGGAACAGTGGCTGCGCGAGGAGCTCGAGCGCGATGCCTATGACAGCTATCGCCGGCGGGTGCCGATGCTGATTCCCTTCGGACCCAGATAGCGCCTCCGGCGACGGCTCCCGCGCGACCGGGCGACCCTCGAGACCTCGAGAGCTTCCAGGAAAGCACCCATGATGGATCCCCGACTCGTCACACCGTTCCTGATCGCGGCCTTGGTGCTCTGGTCCCTCTACCGCCGCACGCGCCGCTCATTCGGCCGCCAGACCATTCACGCCGGCCGGCTCTGGCTGCGGATCGGCATTCTCGCGCTCGCCGGCGGCCTCGTTTTCGTCGCGTCCGCCCGCGACACGAGAATGCTCGCCGCGCTGGTCGCCGGGCTCTGCGCCGGCGCCGCGCTCGGCTACTGGGGTCTCAGGTACACGAAATTCGAGGTGACCTCCGAGGGCCGCTTCTACACGCCGCACGCCTACATCGGGCTGCTCGTGACGGCGTTGTTCGTGGGAAGACTGCTGTATCGGTTCCTGTTCCTGTATTCCGGAGCCCACGGGCTCGTCCCGGGGGACCCGGGCGCAATCGCGCATGCGTATCCGGGTCCGTACGCCGGCCAGAATCCTCATGCGTACCAGAACCCCTATGCCTATCAAAGAAGTCCCCTGACGCTCGCGATCTTCGGGACGCTCGTGGGTTACTACGTTCTCTACTCCGCCGGCGTGCTGGCCCGGACACGGGCGCTCTCCACCGCCGGGTACGCGGCGCGGAGCGGAGCTGAACCGCCGTTGCCTTGATCGCGATATGAATTGCCGTCGCGAGGCTGCGGGTGCATGAGTCCGCCCTTCAGCGCCCGGCATGCCGGTACCCTTTGGTGCGGAAAAGTTGCACCGAAGTACCTTTGGTGCGAAATACTTGCGGATGCCGCACCAAAGGGTCCGGTCGCGACGGTTGCTGACGAATGAGTCCACAAAACTGGGTTTCGAATGGCGTGCTGGCGGCCCTGTCGTCGCTGGCGCTCACGATGAGTCACCCTCTCCCGTGTCACGCCGCCTCGCCGGTGCGCCCCGTCGCGCACGCTCGCGGAGCGGATTCGCGCGACATCACGATCGACGGCGCCGGCATCTATCCGGAGAGCGTGACCGCCTCGGCGGACGGCACGGTCTTCGTCGGCAGTCTCGGCGGCACGATCTATCGCGCCGCGCCGGGCCGTCGAAGGGCGGACCCCTGGATCAGACGATCGGCAAGCAATGGCTTGCTGTCGATCTTCGGCGTGCTCGCCGATGACCGAATGCATGCGCTCTGGGTCTGCACATCGCCCGCGGCTCTTCCGGGTGGCATCCCAAAGGGGACCTCTGCGGTACTGCGCTTCGACCTGAGCACAGGGGCCCTGACCGGTCGGTATCGACTGCCTTCCGCGAAATCGATCTGCGACGACATTGCCATCGACCGGGACGGCACGGCCTTCGTCGCGGACATCGGGGCAGGCGAGATCCTCACGCTCGCACCGCACGGCGATGCACTGCAGGTCTTTGCCCATGCCTCTGAGCTCGAGGGGATCGACGGCATCGCGTTCGCCGGGGATGGAACGCTCTACATCGATAATGTCAGGAAGAACGAGCTGCTGCGGGTCGAGCGCGGTCCCGACGGCCGCTTCGCCGGTCTCGCTCGGCTGCGGACGTCGGTGCCGATCGGCGCTCCCGACGGGTTCCGGCCCGTCGGCGGCAGCCGCTTCGTGCTCGCCGAGAGCCGCCTCGGCCGCATCGACGCAGTCTCCATCGTCGGCGAGGAGGCGCGCATCGAGCCGCTGCGAACCGGGCTCGACTCGCCGAGCGGAGCGGCTTTCGCCCGCGGCACGGTGTACGCCGTCGAAGGGAAGATCGAATATCTGTTCGATCCGAAGCTCCGGGGGCGCGGACCCGGAACGTTCGTCGTGCGGACGATCGATCTGCCGCCGGTGCGATAACATCATTCTCACGAATCGAGCGAGCGGGGGATGCCGATGTCGTGCGCACGAACGACGGTCTCGATCACGACTCTCCTCGCAGCCACATTCCTGGTCTACGGCGGCACGACGCGCGCTCAGCAGCCCGACCTCGGGATCGCGCCAGTCTCTC
>Ga0209061_1001657_pt1 | contig 34623 bp, 33 predicted proteins | sample Coa_R1_10_FD_187157 | JGI IMG/M metagenome (GOLD analysis project Ga0209061, IMG submission 187157) | Surface soil microbial communities from Centralia Pennsylvania, which are recovering from an underground coalmine fire - Coalmine... | ecosystem: Environmental > Terrestrial > Soil >... | reverse complement strand
CGCGTTCGCGTCCCCTCCCGGGGGACGGTTTCGCTGCCACGGACGGCAGCGGGAGGTGTTTCATGAGATTTGTCGTCGTCTTTCCGGCGGCTCACGCTGAGTTCACCGATGATGAGCTTAAAGAGATATTGACGCAAAACTTCAAAGTGGCTCTCGCCCGCGAATTTGTCAGCCTGCGTCGCCAATCGCAGGCAAAAAACGGCTACCTAGAGTTGACGGTGTCTATCCAGGGCTACGAGGTCCGGCTTCGGGGGCAATTCCGGGGGGACGAGATCGTGGTTCATCGTGTGTCCTGACCCCACTCTGGAGAGCGAGCTCGCTCGCTCTCCAGATCCCACGATCGAGCCGGGGAGGAAGGCGTGCCTGACGTGGAGCGTTGGGCTGATTTGCGAACGGACCATTTCGTTCGTGGGGTTGCGATCAAGGAGCTGGTCAGGCGCACGGGTGAGCTTGCCTGGGGGAAGCTCTTTGGCGATGGTATGGCCGCCACCGCAATGGTCGACCGGCTCATCCACCACGCCGAGATCCTCTCGTTCAAAGGCGACAGCTACCGGCTCAAAGACCGTGACCTCGGGCCGCGCGCCAGCCGCCAGAGCGCCGAAATCGACTGGCTGACCAAATCGAGCCAACCGACGCCAGCCCGCGCCCGCGGAATACAAACCCCGCACCCGGCGTCCAACTCAGCGTGACAATCGCGGTTTGCGCCCCGACGGGCGCGTTTGCCTCCCCCAAAAGGGGAGAGTTTGCTGCCACGGAGGGCAGCAGGAGGTGCATTTTGTATCAGATGCGGGTCCGCATCGACCTAAGAGTCAACTTCAGCAGGGACGAACTCAACGCGATGTTGGCGAAGGACTTTGATCGCCAAGTGGTCCGTGAGTTCAACCGGCGCTTTCGCCAGGCGAGTCGCCAGGCGCGCACGCCGATTACACCCCCCTTCGAGTTCCTGTGTGAGTTTCGTGGAACAGGGAAGAGGCACAGCGGCGTGTCATTGACACTCCTTGTTCGCTGGGAGGGAGGAGACGTGCTGTGGCTCTCTCGTCCTGCTAGGCCTGCTCAATAGCGGATCTGGAGAGCGAGCTCGCTCGCTCTCCAGATCCCACGTCTGCCTATCGTCCGTCGCCGCGGTTCGCCCACGCACCTCAGTGCGTCCGGCCGCGACCTAAACGGATGACACTCCGGGGCCCTCGGCCCCTAGTCACCAGCTGAGACGGCCGTCGGTCGCCGTTGCGTGGCGGCGCCGTCTCAGCCCCAGAAACGGAGGCATTCAATGCACGTGCTCTTTGTCGCGATCGTGATCTCGGCTCTCCTGTTGGTAGGCGTGGTGGTGGCATTGCGCCGGCGCCGCCAGCGCATCGGGAGACTCTACCTCATCCCCGATCAGGCCGAGATTCAAGCCGAGCTGCGCAGGGCTCGGCTGAACGCGATACGGCTCGAACGGGGGCGGCTGCTGGTCGACGCAGAGGTCTATGACGCGCTTGCGCGCGTCACGGCCGTGCCCAAACGTCACATCGAGGCGTACGTATTCGAACTCGACCCGATGCGCGGCACCGATGCCGAGCTCGCGGAGGTGCGCGCGCGCCTGCGCAACGACATGATCGACGCCGAGGTTGGACTCGGTCGCCGGCTCGGCTCACGACCGCCGGGCCAACGCGCGGACGTCGGGGTCATCATCGGGAGCCGCGAGGAGGTTCTAAGAGCGGTTAGAAGCATCAGGCGATGAGCGACAGGGGCTGCCGTGCGCCTGCAGGCGCAAGAGCCAGCCTGGCAGTCCCACACGTTCGAGGGCCGCAGAGCTCCAGGCGAGGGCGCCGGTCACCTCTCAGCCGAGGCCGCCGCGCTCACCGCCCCCGGCGCGCCCGTCCCGTTTAATGCACCTCGGTCGTCAGGGTCGGCCCGCGGTCGCCATGCAGGCTCCTGTGGATGGCGTCGCCACGATCGCCACCGCGGTATGCAGCGCGCACCTGCCGACCACGTTGGACGGACGCAGGCTGGACGGCTTCAGGGCGAGAAGTCGCCCGCCCAGCCGTCTGAGTAGTAAGAGGGCGGGGAGGGTGACGCCGGGCGAGGCGCCGGAGAAGGCGCGGGCGCAGGCGCCGGGGAAGGCGCGGGTCCGGACGCGGGTGCGGCGGCCACGGGCGCCGCCTCCTGTCCGGGCGCGTTCACCCGCGGCCGCGTCGCCGGGCCTCTTTGACCGGCGTGGCGCGTCTTTGGCCGCGGCTTGGATGGTCGAGGAGCGCGGGGGCGATGGCTTTCGCCGAGGCGCGAGTGGTGTGGTATATGGCGGGCGCCAACCGGGCGCCCGCCTGGGCTTGTGAGCGAACCCCGCGCGAAGCGACGCATCCGGCGAGAAGGGCCGAACGACCATGTCGTCGGGTGCGGCCCCGCGGGAAGGCGACGAGCTGCCGAGCCTCGCACGCCCGCCAATTGGCTACCCTGAGGTCGGGGTGACGAGGCATCAAGCGGGCGCGACGCCGGGTGGCCGGATGGCAGGATCATCCCGCCGACGGCCATCAGGGCCACCAGCGCGCCGCTGGCCCAAAGCGCCCTTGAACGACACAGGGTTGCGGTCCACGCACGCGACCTGGAGCGGCGCGATGTCGCGAAGGACCGCCGGCCGCGGAGCCGCGGACGGCGCAGCCGACGAGCAATGCGGTTGTATGCGCGACGCGGTATGGCCTCACCTGTCAGCCTCAAGAGGGCCGCGCCGCTTGGCCCCGCCGGCCCGGCGCCTGATCCTCCGAGCTCTCGCTCGAGGGCTTCAGACAGAGCCTCCCTGGCGCTCGCGCAGGCCAGGCAGCCGCTCAGGTGCTCGCGCAGCCCGGGCTCAAACTCCTCCGCGGGCTCGGCGGCAGCGCTTACGAGCTCGCCGCGCCGGCCCGCGCAGGGCCTGAAGAAGCCCTGGTTCTCCAGCCGCTCGGCCACGACGGCGACAGCCGCCAAATCGAGAGGTGAAACAGCCTCCACTGCACGGCATGACGCGCTTTCGCGCGTGCGCATTCCCCAAGCGGCACCGTCACGGTGGGGGATAGCCCGGCGGCAGCCGGCCGTGGATCGGGCACACGCCTGAGGCTGAGCAGCCCTGCAGCTCCCCGCTCGGCGCACCGAGGCTCACCAGAAGGTTGTTGAAGCTGGCGCCGGCGGCGGTCGTCCAGCCGCCCGGGTCGCCCTTCGGGTCCTCCTGACCGAGCGCGAGCGCCAGCGGCTCCTGACCCTGACCGGTCGCCCAGCCGCTCTCGGTGTAGGGGAAGTGATCGACCATCACCCCCACCACCTGGCCGGCGCGCACCCTCTGGCCGACGGTGACCCACGGAATGATGTTCTCGGCGTAGTAGATGCTGAGCCCGGCGTAGGGCCCGCTCGTAAGCGATATTCCGATGAAGGTGCCACCAGGCCAGCCGGAGCCGTCGGTGTTGTAGACGACGCCGTCGCCAAGCGCCCTTATCGGCCCGGACCCGCCGTAGTCGACGCCCTCGTCCACGCGGAACGGTGTCAGGTTGGACACCGATGCGAAGGGGTTGACATATCCGCTTGGAGCGACAGCCCCGCCGCCGTGGAGGGCGCTCTCCTGCTCCCAGAGCTGCGCGCGCGCCAGGACGGTCGGCGCATAGTCGGCGACCGCGTCCGCGCACGCCCCGTAGTAGCCGCACAACGCCCGGTAGGCGGTCTGGTCGAGATTCGGGATCGCGACCCCGCCGACCTTGGCTCGCAGAAGAGCCGCGGCGGCCATCACGGCGTCGAAGGGATCGTCGTAGTTGGGATGGGTCTGTGTCTGCATCGGGTAGCTCGCCGGCCTCGGCGCCAGTAGGTAGGCTTCCTTGACGACCAGCGTGAGATGTCCCTGACCTATCAGCGTGACGGTCTCATCCCAGGAATCGCCGCCGCGACCCCCGACGCAGATCTGCATGAACCCGGCGCATCCGGCAGAGTTCACGCCCCGCGACCCCGGGGAGCCAAACGAGGACTCCTGGTAGGCAACGGATGCCAGCAGATAGGGGTTGACGTCAAGCGCTCGGCCGGCGACATCGAACACCGGCACAAGGCCGGCGGGAATCGGCGATCCGGGTCCGATCTGGGTGGTTGCCGACGGCGCGGTCTGCCCCAGCAGCTCGGCGATCAGGATCACGACCGTCAAGACGATCAGCGCTATGACCAGCCCCAGCTTCACCAGGGCGCGCCAGAGCGCCGGATCGGTCGCTGCGTTGATCGCGAGGGTGGTGGCGGGCTCCGGCACGACGCGGATTGGGTGCTAGTTGACTAAGCGCAAGGGATGCCTCGCGCACGCCAGACGCGACGGCGGAGCTGGGCGGCTCATCTCAAGCCCTTGAGGAACAGGGCAAGCCTCGCCAGCACGACGGCGGCGCCAGGCTCGAGATGGCCGTCGGCTCCCCACACGGCTCCGGGCCGCTCGGGCGCGACCGCCACGGTCTGGCAGCGGGCTGTGGCGATGTCGACGATCTGTCCCTTTAGAGCCGGCTCACGGTCAGCCCCCGCCGCCAGTACGCACATCGCCTCGGGCGCCGGACGGGGAGCCGTTCTGAGCGCCTGCAGAGCCTGCGCCCGGTCTGGATGATCGTCTGCGGCCGTTGCCACCCAGATCACGTGGGACGCGATCGCGCACGCCACGGTCGCGGCCGGATCGCCCCACGCACCGGTGTCGAGCACCGTCAGCGCGTGGGTGCGAGCGAGCGCCGTCACCCGCTCCGGCAGCGACGCGTGATCGCGCGCGCAGCCCTCGGCGCGGGGTGCGATCAGGTGCAGACCGCTCGCGTGCCTGCGGATCGCGGGCAGGCCGAGGCCGTGCGCGCCGCGCTGGGTGAGCGGCAGCGTGGGCTCCACTCCCAGCATGTCGGCCGCCCGCGGCCGCGCGGCCAGCTCGCATAGCACGACCGGCGCCTGGCTCTCCAATGCGGCTCGCACAGCCACCGCACACGCGACGGTGGTCGCACCGGCCCCGCCCCACAGCCCGCAGATCGCGACGATGGGTCCGCCGGCCCGCGCGAAGGTCAGACCGCAGCGCTCGCGCACCACCGACTCGACCATCAACGTCCGCCCAGGAACGTCTCCAGCACGGCTGCGAGCGACAGCGTCATCAACGCCACCGATCCCACCCAAGCCACCTCACCGCCTCCGATTCGCCGCGCGCGTGCGCGCCGGTACAGGCCGAGCGGCAGACTGAACCCGAGCAGCTCCACGGGCGCGTGCGGCAGGAGCACGGCCACGAGCCGCCATCCATAAGCTCCCAGGGCGCCGCCAATGATGAACGCGTTGTAGGCCACCGCGCTGGCGATCACCAGATCGCAGCAGGCCCGCGTCAGCTTCACCGCAGGGGCATTCCGGGACTGCTCATCAACGCGCCAACCCACGACGATCGCGGCCGCGACGCCGAGCGCAGCCAGCCTCACGTTGGACCCCAGGATCTCAAGGATGCGAGCCGGGCTGCGGTCCACCGCGGGGAACCTGAAGTCCAGCCAGCTTCGCATCGGCCCCGCGGCGACGAAGTGCACCACGGCCGCCACGGCAACGCCACAGCCGACGAGTGCCGCGTAGGAGCTCGCCACGAGGGTGGCGAGCTCCCGCTCAGGCTTCGACAATGCGTGCATCTCCGATCGCGGCGCGATCGCGCGCTGCCGCCAGGTGGCGCTCCGGGCTCACTTCTCGGGCAAGCTCCTGGATCGCCAGCCAGACGTTCCCGCCGTTGTCCGCGATCCGCTGCTCCCTGATCGGCGCATCCCGCACCGGGTCAGACGTGAAGGCCCACATCTCGGTGGGACCGATTCGCAGGCTCACCTGTCCGCGGCCGCGGGTGCCGTTCACCCAGAACGCCTGGCTGTAGGCTCCCTTCACCGTCTTCAGGCGGCCGATGAGCTCGGTCTCTGCGTCACTCAGGCCAAGAGCCCGCTGCACGAACTGCAGCTCGTCGCGATGCTGGGCCAGGAAGACCTGGATCGTGCTGTTGCGCAGGAGAGCCAGCCCGTATTCGGTATCGAGATCCGACAGCTGCTGAGTGGAGATCACCATCGTCATGCCGAGGTGGCGAGAGCGGCGCGCAAGATCGTTGGCGTAGGCCCCGAGCGCCGGGTTTGAGACGACCGACCAGAACTCATCCCCGAGCATCACGCTGCGGCCGGCGAACAGCGGGGCCCCAGGGGTAGCGGCGAGCGCGGCGTGCTCGTCGCGGTGGCGCTCGGCCGATCGCACGACGAACTCCAGGATCGTGAAGATGACTGGCCTGAGCACAGCCTCCGGGCAGCGCCGCGTGTCGAATACCAGCAGCGGGGAATCCGGGAGCGCCGTGGTCGGCTGATCGGCAAGGTGCGCATATGCCCCGTCGCCGCAGAACTCGCCCAAGCGCTCGGCCAGGTTGCGCAGGGCCACAGCCATCTCGCCTGCGCCCGCGGCCGCTTCCATGGCGGCCCTGCGTCGCAGCTCTTCCACCAGCAGGCCCTCGCGTGGCGCCGCCCCCTCAGCCGCGGCTCGCTCGTACACGGCCCTGATCGCCGCACCAAGCTGTGCGCGCTCCAGCGTGGAGAGGCCTTCGGTGATCATCGTGTGGTGGAGCCCGATCAGGAACGCCACCTTCTCCCGGCTCACGTGCGAAGGGTCGTCCACATCCCAGGGGTTGAGGTGAAACCTAGAGTCGTCACTACCGATGTCCAGATGCTGGGCACCGTCGATCAGATCGGTCAGCACGCGGTAGTGCCCGGCGCGGTCTATGACGAAGCCGCGCGCCCCAAACGCCAATGACCTTGCGAGCAGGACGTTGCACATGAGCGTCTTCCCCGCCCCCGAGCGACCGGTGATCAGGCACAGGTGGTTGGGATGGACGCGGTCGTACGGGTTGAAGTACTCAAGCGTGCGGCCGGGCTCGGAGTAGGCGAACGGGATGCCCGACGGTGACCCGACCGAGACCCCGAGCAGCGGCACGGTGTCCGCCGCGTTGCGGCCCGCATAGCGGCGCGTGCGCCGTCCGTGATCTAGCGCGAGCGGCAGCGTCGAGGTCCACAGCTCTCGCTGTTGAAAGCGTCCGCGGTCAACGCGGCAGTCGGACACCGTCTCGATCTGCTCGACCGCATGGCCGATCGCCTCGGCCAGCGCCTCGAGCTCAAGTCGCGGCCCCGGCGTGCGAATCGACTGATAGATCGACACGCGGTAGATCTTGGCGTGCTCGCGACTGGACATCTCGCTGAGAAGCTGGCGCTGCTCCTCCTCAACGGCGTAGCGCTCGAAGTCCGGGACCCGACCCTTGGCCTCTCCAGCCCGGTTGACCGCGAAGGTCTGGTGATAGCGGCGTTTGAGCTGGCGGCGCTCATGACGCCGATCCAGAGCGTGCACGTGAACCGAAAGCGTGAACGGCAGCGCGCAGCCGACCATCGCTCCCATGAGCCATCCGAGGGAGGTGGCCTCCGCGGTGGTGGCCGCGTAGATGACCTGCTCGGCATCCCGCTCGACCAGCGCGTGGCGTGAGTCGCAGGCGAAGTCGATCGCCGAGCCCGCGATCCGCTCACGCAGGCGCCTGGCCCGCGCGCGCGCCTCGTCAGGGGCGCACGGCTGCGACAGGTCGGCGAGGATGTCGGCCGCAAAGATCGGGGAGCCCAGATCGGCGGAGGTGGGGTTGAAGCGGGAGAAGAGCAGTTCCACGACCTCTTCGCCGTCCAGCGGACGGCTTGCGATCCCCAGCGACTCCAGCACGCGCGCAAAGCCGTCCACGTGGCCGCGCGCCTTGCGCAGCAGCCGACGATGCTCGCCGGCCTCGCGCCGCAAAAGCTCATGCCGACCAGCCGGGCGTGGCCGTATCCAGCCCAGCAGATCCGGGGGGCGCACCGCGATGTCCGGGATGAACGGGACGACCACGTAGGTCTCGAAGCTGACCGCCGCGCTGGCATGGGCGTGGAGGCGAATCGACTCCTCCATCGCGGCGTAGAGCCGCCAGCGATCCCTAGCTCTGCGATCCAAGGTCTCAGCGCCCCCCGAGCGGCCGGCCCAGAACTCCACCTCGCGCCGCGCCCTTGCCAGGACCTGGTCGGTGTCGATCGGCCGCGCCTGAACGTAGAACTGCAGCGACTGCCGAGCGGCCAGCCTCCCGATCAGCTCGAGGAATCCGTCGCTGAACCGGGCGCGATCCTCAGCCGACAACACGACAGCGTTCGGAGGCGCGGCGGCAAGGATGTGAACGATCGCCCCGTCGCTGCGGATGATCGTTCCGCTCGGGTCCACCGCCTCCACCGCGAGCAGGTCGCCGGCCTCAAGCCCAGTGGACGGGCTCACGACCACAGATCCCCCAGGGCGTCGATAGCCGGCTGTTCGATCGGCGTCGGGAGCTCGCGAACCTCCGTGGCGGCCTCAACCGCGTATCCCTCGCATTGCTCGCCGGGCCCAGCCGCATAGCGGTCCTCGGCCTTGCGCCATCGCCACCACGAGCGCAGGTACAGCCATAGGTCAAACTCGCTGTGGTTTGCGATGATCACCGCGGTCACAGGCAGGCCGGCGAGGTAGAAGGCCGTTATGAAGGTCAACTGGCGCGGCAGGGGGCTGACGTACTTGCCCCACACGATCCCAAGCGCGACCCCGAGCCCGACGCTCGCCCACTGGCCGAAGGTCAGCCCGCCGACGCGGATTCTCGTGTCGAGGTGCTTGTAGGCCCTGTTCACGGTCGATGCCTCACGCCGCCGTGGACCCTGGGTGCCGGTGCCGGAGCGTTCGCCGCGCTTGCGGCCAGTGCCTTCATCTGGCTGCGCTCAAGCGCGGCAAGCCGCATGAACGCGTCCATGCGGCGCTCGTCGCCAGCGACCTCCGATAGCGCCGCCTGCATCACGAGCGGCTGGTAGTCGGCGCGCGCGGCCGCCTGCAGCGCCACGTCCCTGCCGTGCGGATCCAGGCCATTGAGAAGGCCGGCGAGCGCCTGCGGATCGCTGGGGCCCGGGTAGGGTCTGGGGTGGCCTCTGAAGCCGCGCGCAACGTCGCGCAGATGCCAGCGTCGGGCGTTGAAGCTCGCGTCGCCGCTGAGCCGCTTCTCCAGCGAGCCCCAGTAGGCCTGGTTGAAGACATCGCGATGATCGCTGGCCGCGACGCCGAGCGCCAGCAGCTCCTTCTTGGGCACGGCGACGCCGGCATGCTCCTTGGCGGCGATGTCGCGCGCCACCGCGGAGCGTATGTCGCCCTGGGCGGCCAGACGGTGAAGCTCGTTGGCCTGATCGACGTCCAGCGCGGAGAAGGCGCGCTCCAGACTCGCCGCGTCCGCGGGGTTGAACGTCTGCGCCACGTCCGTGAACGCCAGGCCGTTTCGCATATTGCGTTCATACAGCTTCGCCTGGGGCGCCCAAGCAGGCTCGGGGTTTGCGCCAGCGGCCGCCGACGCGCCCACCCCGGTGGCGCCGGTCGCCGACCCGGCGGCGCGCGCAGATGCGCTCGCCGGCGCCGCGTGCCCGCCCAACGCTCCACGCAGGCCGGCAAGCGCCAGCTGCATCCCGACGATGCGCCCGAGGGGGAGATGCCCCTCCACTCCCGCGATAGCACGCCCCAGCGGGTTGACGGCCATCACCATCTGCAGCACGCGCGTGGGCAGTCGCACGCACAGGTACAGCATCACCAGGCTGGATATGGGCCCGATCGCGGCGGCGATCACGACGAGCGGTCCGCTGTTGGTCGCAAGCGCGCTCTTCAGCGACGCGCTGAAGATCCCCTGTCCCACGCCGGCAAAGACGAGCAGGCAGGTCGCCCACACAGACGGCCAGGCCAGCAGCAGCATCCAGGTCTGCGAAAGCGTCAGCCAGACCCGGCCCAGGTCGCTGACCGGAAGCAGCGCGAGCACCACCGGCATCGCTACCAGGCAGATCGCCAGTCCGAGCACCAGGATCACCTTCATCGCGATCAGCGCGAACACCACCAGCCCTCCGAGGATCATGATCAAAAGGCCGCCCACGCCGAGGGTCGCGACGCTCGCACTGCTCCAGACAAAGACCACCGACGCGGCGGCTTGCGCGCTGGACATCGGAAACAGTGCGCTGCTCAGATCGTCGGAGATCACCGCCCCCTGGTGGAAGATCCCGGGCCAGAGGACGACGAGCACACCGGCGATCACCGTACGGGAGATGGCGATCACCGGCACTGTCTGCGAGGAGGGCCCAAACCCGACCAGCACAGACCGCGCGATCTCCACCGTGACCGTCAAAGCCAGCGCTCCGAGCCCGATCGCCTGCGTGACCGCAAGCGCGCCGGCGAGCTTCTGCGCTATGTCCGCCCAGGGGATCGCCAGGAACCAGCCGAAGAAGTCGTGTGCCTGCTGAGCGGTGGTCGGCGGGCTCCAGTTGAGCGTGAACAGTCGAAGGACGGTCTTGACAAGACCGCCGGTCCATCCTGATCCAAGCCAGCTCAGCAACGGGTGCCCCTTGCTAGATCAAGACGTCACATACCCAGCGGGCGTCGCCCCGGACGGTCAGGCCGTCACTTGGCGATAGTCGGCGCGGCCGTCACGAGAAGCGCGACGAAGATGATCCGGCCGAAGTGCTGCATGCCATTGCGATGGTCCAGATACGCCACAGCGCCGGCGATCACCAGCCCGAGCGGCGTCGCGGCCAGCACATATGGCTGCAGGCTGGTCGCCAGCGACGTCATATGGCTTGCGAAGCTGCCGGCCCCGCTGGTGTCACCGCCCACCGCGTTGAGGATCATCGCGGGCGAGAGCTGCCAGACCGCCAGCCCGGCGCTCAATGCCACGAGGGCGAGAGCGAGGACGAGAGCGAGCGGGGCGACCAGGGATTTGAGATCTACGTGCTTCACGACACCTCCACTTCCATAGTTCGCGTGTGCTGATAGCGATCCGCGCGATCCACGCCGCTCGGCGCCGAGTGCTTGGAGTCCGCACGCGCGCGCGCGTGGGACGCGGTCAGGTAGGCCGCGAGGCGGACGATCGCGCTGCCGAGGCGACCGTTGAGCCACAGCGCGTCCCCGGGCTGAAGGTTCGGCGGTCTCTGCGCCTTGGCGGGCGTGAGACCGAGCAGGACATGCCAGCGCGAGTGATCACCATCATCTCCATAGAGGACAAGCGCCGAATCCGAGAGCGCCGATGCAATCTGGCGCGGTGCCAGGGCTCGGCCGGGGCTGCGGCCTATGAGCAGCGCGAACGTCGCCGCCGAGCGCGTCATGTTGAGGGCCGAGGAGAGCCAGCTTGACATCCCCTCACCCGCGGCGAGCTGCTCGAAGCCGTCGAGCACGAGCACCACGCCTGGCCGAAGCGGCTCGGTGGCATGCTCGAGCAGCGCGTGGAATATGCAGTGAGTCCAGCAGACGGCGCCCGCAAGAGCACCCGCATCTGAGCACGGCAGACGCAGCGGACCATCGAGGCGGACCAACCCGTCCGCCAGCGCGCTGGGATCGGGAAGTCGCGCCGGCGTGGCGAGCCAGTCCGCAAGGCGCCGCAGCAGCTGCTGGGCCTCCCTCGGCGCATCGCTCCCGGCTCCTCGCTGGAGGGCTGCTGTTAGCAGTTGGCGCTCCACGAAGGCGCCGGGGTTGCTGTGCGCAACCTCGGCGATCGTGGACAGCAGGGCTCCCTGCTCGTCCAAGGTGAGCGTGCGCCCGAGCAGCGCCTCGCAGGCGGCGTGCCACATGCTGGCCTGGGACGGCACCAGGTCCACGGAGGGTGCGTGGGGCCCCATGCCCACATTGCCGGGCGGCGGCTCTGCGGGAGCTGCGTCGTCGCATGCGGTGAGCTCCACGCGGATCACAGCGAGCCCGCTCTTGGCAAGCTCACCTGTCAGGCCATCTCGGAATCGGTCGACAGCCGCGTCGTCGTCTCCGCATACGATGAGCGCGCAGCGGTCGTGCTCGCGCTCCCAGGGATCGAACAGCTCCGGCCTGAACGCGTCGGCTCTTGCGCCGAGGGGGATCCCCGTTGCGCTGCCGCAGCCGAAAGCCTGCAGCGGAAGCTCCGGATCGGACACCGGCGGCCCCAGGATCTCTCCCTCGGGGTTGATCTTCGGCCCGAGCGGCAGCGCCGCGCGCCAAAGCTCCCGTTGCCTGTATTCGCCGCCGGCAACCGTGATTCGCTCCGCCGCAAGGAGCCGGCGGGCGCGAGCACCGCCTCGAAACAGCACGTCGTCGTCCGGCCATGGTCCGGGACAACGCAGCGCGAGCACCGCCTCGCTGTGCAGCGAGCCGTCGCGCTGCGTCAGCAGGTGACAGGAGAGGGTGACCTGCAGGTCCTCCCAATCGGAGCGCACCAGCGAGCGAACGACCCCGACCGATGGAGGCGAGGCCAAGCGCAGCGCCATGACCGCATCCCCCCCGAGCTCGAGGCGCCAATCGTCAACCTCTCTGAAGCCGATGGCCTCCGCGGCGGCGCACAACCTCCTCGCCGCGCGGGTCGCGCTCGCCAGCTCGCTCGCCAAGCCGATTACAAGCCCTCTCGGCTCGACCGGCTCGGTGGGATCCTGAGGCACAAGGCAGCTCAGCAGCAGCCGTGCCACGTCGGCGCCCTCGAGCAGGCGGCCGTCGATGCCATCAAGGCGCAATGCCTCAAGCACCGTGAGAGCGTCAACGAAGCTGGCGCGCTCCGCGTCCAGCCAGTCGCGAGCCGTCGGCGCTCTCCTGCCGTTCACCCGAGACTCCCAGCACGGGAAGATGAGGTAGCAGCGCGTCGCGCCGGACGCGCCCACCACCAACGACTGAAGCCATGGCGCGCCCCGCTCGAGCAGGCTCTCGATCGCGCGGTGGCCTCGGTCGATTGCCTGACCGCCATCAGCCTCCACGTCGGCCGCGCCCAGCCTCGCAATCCGGACGAACGCGCCGCCCGCCGTGAGCAGCAGCCCGCTTCGCCCGAGCGCAACGACATCACCCAGCGGTCCAGCCAGCTCGGCGCGTGCGCTCCCTCGCGCCCGCATCCGCGACGTCCCGTGGCCAGCGTAGCTGTGTAGCGCCTCTCGCAGTCGCATTGACTCTGGGGCAAGGACTGTGGGCGCCGGCCGATTATTCCCCCGATGCGCAGCGACCCCGCCACGCTCCGCCACTCGGTCTAGCGGCGTCCCCGATCGGCCGATCTCAGTTGGTGATCATCTACTTCTCACACTGCAAGCGGTATGTAGTCTCCCAACCTCGCTGGTCACATCGTATGCCCGAGGATGCAGAAGGCGATGGTTAAATGAAAGAGATAACCGTCTACATGAGCCACCGTAACGGCCTGGACCCAGCGTTTTGCCGCGAGGCTGAGGTGCTCGGCCGCATGATCGGGGAGCGCGGCTACAGCCTGCGTTATGGCGCCGGGGGCGACGGGCTGATGGGCACCGTTGCGCGCGCCGCGCTCACCGCTGGCGCACGCGTCGTGGGCGTCACCACGCCAACGCTGCGTGAGCGCGAACCGCCGGTCGAGGGTATCCACCATCTTCACGTCGTGAACACACTTGATGAACGAGAGGCGCTGCTGAGGCTTGGAGATGGCTTCATCGTCCTGCCTGGAAGCCACGGCACCCTCGGCGAGTTCGTGCGCACGCTCATGGAGCGCAAGCTCGGCGTCCACACCAAGCCGATCGTGCTGCTAAACGTCGCGCGCTTCTGGGACCCCTTCTTGGCGTTCTGCCACTCAGCCAGGCTCCACGGGATCATGGGCTCCGAAGGTTTGGAGGCCGTTCCCGTCGTGGACTCGCCGGACGAGGCTCTGACCGCGATCGAACGCGCATGGGCCGCGTCTGGCCAGGCCGCAAGCTCGCCGGACTTCAGCGCCTCCGAGCGGCACCGCGCGCTCGGCATCGCCGCCTGAGCCGCATGCACCGCGCGGCGCCGTGCCTATGGCGCTGCAGTCCTACGCTCATGCGACGCCTCTCCTATGCAGCGGCGCCGTCGCCCAGGCCCTCAAGCGTCTCTCGCGCGCTCCGGAGCTGTTGAATGATCTGAAGCGCGTGGAGCGCCAGCAGCTCGCCCGCCAAAGTCAGCGACACCGGTCCCGGTCCTGGAGCCCGATCCACGAGCCTGGCCCCCGTGACGCGCTCCAGGTGCGCGATCTGCTGGCTCACGGCGGACTGCACGTACCCGAGCCGCGCTGCCGCCCCGCGAAAGCTCCGCTCGTGAGCCACGGCGAGCAGGGCCACAAGGTGCCGGACCTCAACCCCCAGCCAAGGCTCGGTTGCCAACGCCATCGTGACCGCGTTCCCCTCCTCTCTAGGCGCCATCACCACGCATACGGACCGACGTCGTCGTCGGGGTATTCCCCTTGCGTGCGACCCGCGGCCGCGGTGCCGCCAGCCGACCCGGGTCACCCCGACAGGCTATACGAGCAATCGCATGACCACGAGCGCGCCCACGCCCATCGACAAAAGCCGCATCGCTCTCGCCGAGATCCGTCGCCCGCATCGTGCCCCGGCCAAGCCTCCGATCACCCCGCCCAAGCCAATCAGCCCAGCAGGCAGCCACGAGACGCGAAATAGCCACACGAACACGGCCGCCGCGGCGACGTTCGACAGGCATGAGCAGAGCACCTTCAAAGCGCCCAGGTGCCGTGCGTCACGCGCGATCCACAGCTTTAGTACGGCAAACGCCACGATCGCCTGCGCGGCGCCGAAGTATCCTCCATAGACCCCGGTCACCAGGATTCCCCCAAGGACCGGGAGGCGCCTGTCCGCCGGCGCAGATGAAAAGCCCAACCCTCGCGCCGAACCGAGATACGGCTCCAAGCCGATCAGCATGACCGCGAGCGCCAGACACGCCGGGGCCGCGTAGGTGAAGCTCGCACGGGGCAGGACGCGCAGCAGCCACGCACCCAGCAGACCTCCGCTTGCGGACACTCCAGCCAGGGCGTAGCCCAGCTTGAGCTCCCCCCGTAGCTCCCGCCTGTAGCCGAAGGCTCCGGTCACGAGTCCCGGAATGGCCGCGAAGGTGTTGGTCACGTTGGCCAGAACGGGAGGAAGGCCGAAGGCCAGAAGGGCCGGAAACGTTATGAGGGTCCCGCCTCCCACCGCCACGTTAACAACGCCGGCGACAAAGCCAGCAGCACATAGGCCGAGTGCCTCGGTCAGCACCATAGTCTCGTCACCCGCGCCTTCCGACCGCTTCCGCTCTCAAGCTGCCCTCTCCGGCGTGGGGGCTTCCTCGCGGCTGTCGCTTGATGCTGGCGGGCCTGACCACCAAATGCCTGTCACAGACCACATAGGCCGATGGAGCCACACGCCCGCTCGGTCTCCTCATGCAAATCGCTTTTGACAGAGGCGCACACAAGCCAGGAGGCGCGTCGCCCCATTACCGCACGGCCGCGACACCTATCAGTCGATGGTCACGTCAAGCGGCAAGCCGTGTCAGCGCAGCTCGTCCAGCAGGCGGACACCGAGCGAGAATGCCGGAACCCCAGCAGTGACGAATGCCGTCTCGACGACCCCCATTAGCTCCTGCAGCGAGGCGCCGTGACGAAGCGCAGCGGCGGCATGAAGACGCGCCGGCCCCTCCTGTGCGAGCACCAGCAGCTGCCCGAATTGCACGAGCTGCTGAGCGCGCCAGCCAAGCGGATTCTGGGCAATCGCGACCTCACGGAGGCGCTCAATCGCCTCGATCACTTCGGGACGGCCAAGCCCGGCGACCGCAGCCCAGCGCTGCCGCACGTGTGGTGGCACTTCTCCGATCATAGAGCGATAGGTGCCGCCTAGCCGCTGCTCCCAGTCCTCGCCGTATGCGGCGCGCAGCTCTTCGTCGATCCTGCTCGCAGCGGCACGAGGGCCGTCATCGTTGGTCATAAATAGCTCCCTTCGTCATCCACCGATCGGGGCACGCGGGCGTCATAGTAGGTCTGGAACTGGGGCTACAAGAGACCGGTCGAGGTCACCTACGCGGCAGGCCCCGCAGAGTGTCATATCGCGCTCGATCTCCGTAGCCAGCATGCGGAGGACCTCGGTCACACCGGCAGGACCACCAATTGCCAGGCCCCAGATGCTCGGACGACCGATCAGAACCGCACGAGCACCGAGTGCGAGCGCCTTGATCACGTCGCCTCCGCGCCTGATTCCGCCGTCGCAGTAAACTTCGCAGCGCCCGGCGATCGCCTCAACCACTTCCGGCAGCGCCTCGATACCTGCCAAGGCACCGTCCAGCTGTCTCCCACCATGATTGGAGACGATGACGGCTGCGACGCCGCTATCGATTGCGATCCGCGCATCTGCCCCCGCGAGCACTCCCTTGAGAACCACGGGCAGCCGAGTGCGGCCCAGCAGCCACTCTACAGCGCTCCATGTCGTCCAGGACCTCGCACGCAGGTCACGGGTCGTCCCGAAATTCGCGGCTCGCAGGTGGTCCGGAAGGCGGAATCCATTGCGCCGGTCATGCTCTCGTGCGCCGTACACCGGACGGTCAACTGTCAGCACGAGCGCCGAGTACCCGCTGCTTTCGGCGCGAGAGATCATCTCAGCGTCGGCGCCGTTGTCGCCGGTCAGGTAAAGCTGAAGCCAGAGCGTGCCGGAGGCCGTCTCGGCGATCTCCTCCAGCGTGCGGTTGGAGTTCACGCTGACGACCATGATGGTCCCAGCCGCTCCGGCTCCCCGGGCGGTCGCGCACTCTGCGTCGGGGTGGACTAGCCCGTGGTAGGCGGTCGGCGCGACCATCACGGGCAGGGCAATCTCTGTGCCCAGGGCGGTCGTGGCTATGCTCGCCGGTTCGCTCTCCGCCAAGATCCGCGGGCGCAGCCGGATCCGCTTGAAGGCCTCCCGGTTGGCACGCAACGTCACCTCGTCGCCGCTGCCTCCAGCGAAGTAGTCCCAGGTGGCGCCATCAAGCGCCTCGCGAGCCAAGCGCTCGACGTCTGCCAAATTCAGCGGGCCGGCTCCGGAGTTGACTGGTGCGCTGGCTGCCGCGCTGTTCACGAGAGATGCGGTTCCCGTCATTTCGGTCGCTCCTTGTTCGGCGTCGCGGTCGTCCTCATATGGGGCTCAAGCGAGCGGTTGCCATGAGGTTCTGGAGGGCGGCGCAGGCCTGCGCAAACAGCTCAGGGCCACTGAAGCCCCCGGCACGACCGGCCCGAGTGAGATGGGGCTCAAGCGACAGGACGCCGCTGAAGCCGTCTCGAGCAAGCGCGGCCAGGATTTCCGGCCAACCCGCGCAGCCCTGCCCCGGCAGGACGTGGCGGCCATTCCGATCGATGTCCTTGACGTGCAGCTGCCGTATCCACGGCTTGAGCGCCTCATAGCCGGCCAGGCAGTCGCGCTCGCCGCATTGCAAGGCGTTGGCGGGGTCATAGACGGCTTGCAGGTGTGGGTCATCCACCGACGCGAGCACGTCGTGAAAGCGCTCCAGCGTGTCCGCGCTGGTGCCCTGCTCGTTCTCGAGCAGCAGCGTGACCCCGACGTCCCGAGCCAGAGCGACCAAGCGTCGCAGGGCCCGCAGCGCTGCCTCTCCCCAGCTGCCACACCCACTGGGCGGGTAGAAGCCGAATACCCGGATCCACGGAGTGCCCAGCACACGTGCCAGCCCGATCGCACGTTCGAGCGTCCGCTCGAGCTGGCTCGGATCGACGTCTGCCGGTTCCTTGCCGATCGGGGAAGCGAGCGAGGCCACAGCGAGCCCGCTGGCGCGGAGAGCCTCCTTGAGCCGACACGCATCATCGGTGCTGGCCCCGAGGACCGGCTGTCCCTCCCCGAGGGTCCGGAGGTCTATGTGGCGAATCTGATGGCTCCTAAGGATGTCAATCTGGTCCGCCAGGCCCGTGGCGATCTCGTCACCGAAGGCAGAGAGGGCCACCGAACGGATCATGCTGGCGGCCCTTGCTGGGCCCGCGCCTCAACTGCCGCGCTGATCTGAGCGAGCACGGTTGGCGTCCTGTCCAGATCGTCGACCGCGATCAGCGCGCAGTGCCGCCCACCGGCGACCATGGCCTCGACGGTCGCAACCGCTTGCGCTTGCAGAAAGAGTCCCGTGTACTCCCCGATCGCTGCGGATCGCACCTGCCGTGCGACAAATCGCAAGGAGGCGAGGTCCCCTGGGCCGTCCAGCTGGCACTGCTCGGATACGTGGTAGGCCGCGGGCGCTCGACGTACCTTGACGGGTACACCCAAAAGCGTGTTGGCGAGACGACGCGCGAGGCTGCGCGATCGTCGCCACTGTTCTTCGGAGAGCTCGCCGTTCAGCGTTACATCCAGATACGCAAGCCCACCGGCCGCCGCACGCTCGATCAGCGTCTCCGCAATCGCTTCGATCTTGTCGCTCGTGACCATCGCTGCTTCGATCGCCCGCTCAAGCGACTTTGGCTCGCTGCGCAGTGCACGGGCGCGCGCCTTGTAGTCCTCGACCGCGGGCTCGTCCACGATGTTTGTCTCGTTCAGATAGCCGACGAGAGCCGCGGTCAGCTGCCAGCCGAGGAGCGCCACGCCGACCGAGGCCGGCCGGGCCGCCGCTCGCGTGATATTGGGAAGAGGCAGCGCGCCGCGATCCCCAGCCGCGGCCGCGACCACCAAGCGCTGCCCGAATCCAGGAGCGGCCGGTTTGAGTGTCTGAGGTGCGAACACAACCACACCACGGCCACGCTTACCCAGTGTCTGCTCGAGCAGCTGCTCGATCCAGGCATGTAGTGGCTGCCAGCTCTCTGGCAACTCCAGCGCCACCTTGCAACATCCCTGCTCGGCACGGTCAAACAGAGCCGCGGCAAGGCGCACCCATTCCGAGCGCATCGGTTCAGCGGCGGCACCCGCGAGGTTGTAGGCGGCCCAGGACTCCCGCAGAACGTGGGCCAGATAACCGCCCCGGTAGGTGTCGCCCCCACACGACGCAAGCGCGAGCGGAAACAGAAATACCCGCGTTGCCGGGGCGCTCATCCGTCCGGGGAAACCGCTGCGTGAGCCAAGCCAGACCGGGCTGCGGTGCACCCCGTGACGATTGGCCACCTCGTCGAGCATCGAGCCGGGCACGGTCAGCACGTGAACGTGGCGACTCGGCGCCAGCCCCGCGATATCAAGGAGTCCCAGGAACCATGCGAGATGGCCTGCAGGCTCCTCAGACGTCATGCCGAACGACACCGCGACGAGTGCCACATCGTCGAGCAGCGCGCGCAACTCCCGGGGGGACCGCGCCGTGGGCCGCGCGTCGAGGCCCTTGGCCGCCCGGATGTTCGCAACAACCCGTTCCAGCGCCAGCGGATCGGTGCTGTCGAGCGGATGGATTTGGACAGGGCAACGGCGGCCCCCCACCATCCGCAGCGCTGTGAGCGCCCCGACGATCACGCCAGAGCCACCCATTCCCGACCAGATGACGTGTCTGACACCGCGCCGGTGCCAGCTAGCCGCCAACTTCTCTAGCTCGCTCAGCAGGTCGTTATCGGAAAGCAGCTCCTGAGCCTCGTCGACCCAGTCCATCTTCAGCGTCGCCCCGTCCGTACAAAGCTCCGCCATCCGCCCCGCGCGCGCCACGAGCTGGCCGACCGCGTCGGTCCCGACAAGCATCTCCAACGCACTCGCCGGGTCACGCAACGGCACGGCTCGCATTTGCGATCAAGTCATCGAGATCCGGGAAGACGAGATCGTCATTGCGCGGCATTGATGCGAGCAGCGTGCAAACCTGGTCAGTGATCCCGCCGGCAACGGGCCCGTGATAGCTGACGATCACCGATGGGTCAAGGCTTCGCACGCGGTCGATCTCACGGCTCATCGCAGCAGGGTCCGTGAGCGCGTACCATGGCGCATTTGCTCGGTTTAGCCAGTTGAAGCCCTCGACGTACAGCTCGCTCGGCACGTCCTGCACCCGCGGGTAGTACTCCGGCAGCATCGAGGCGAAGCTATCCACGCCGTAGTACATGCGTGTGCGCGTGTCGAACACTCCGCGGGTCGCGGGCGAGTCAAACAGCGGCGGGCGCAGTGAGACGAGCTCGCGATCGCCAAGCGAGAACGGCTCGCCATGCGCCATCAGCACCACGCGCTCGGCGCCGAACTCCCACTCCTTGGCGAGCCGCATTAGACCCTGCGATGTGGTGAGCAATCTGGCATGCGGGCAGAGCTCGAGCAGCGTCGTGAGATTGCCGGCGTGATCTCGATCGTCATGGCTGATGAAGATCCATCTCAGTTGGGCCGGTTCCACCAGTGACCAGAGCGATTCCAGAAATGCCGCGCGCAGCACTGCGGGCCCGGTGTCGATCAGCACCGGCTCTTGGGCCCGGATTAGAACCGAGTTGAGGGGCAGGACGCCGAGCGAACCGATCGGCAGGCTCAGCGGCAGGATGTACGTCTTCTCAGCGATTCGAAAGGGCGCGAGCATAGGTCATCTCCCGTGAGCTAGGCAGAGCTGAAGGTGACTTTGGTGAAGCCTCGTTTCCGCTGCGCCCCCGGTCAAGACGGGCTGCCTCCGCGCGCCTCCGCGCTTCCGCGATGCGCGCTACAACCAACGCCGCGAACTGCGGCGAGGCGAGCCACGGCACCGACGCCTCGCTGAGCGCCCGAAGCCCAGCAACCAATGCCGCTCGGAGCAGATCGTCAGGCCCGCGATAAAGACACGTGCGGCGTCCGCGCGCGTCGATGCGGCGCACATGCGCCTCAAGCGAGCGCGCTGACAGGGGGAATGCGACCACGATGCGTTCGCCGTCCTCCGCGCAAAGTTCGAGCACCCGGCGCCGCGGCGCCCGCAGGTCGCAGGTTATGTGCACGCTCCCCAGAGCACGATGGCTCAGCCGCGCCTCACATCGAGTCGGCGCTATCTCGCCAGGAGCGCGCTCGCCGAGAGCAGTGTAAGTCGCATCTTGCAACTCCAGCGCCGGCTCAAGGGCGAGAGCCATCGCGAAGGGGTGTGGCGCCTCGATCTCGAAGATATCCGCCAATCGGCCGCGGGCATCTGCGCCCCGGAGCCGGCGATCGTCCTGCGCGCGGTCCTTATCGAACATGGCCCGCACCGCTGCCACCCCTCGACAGGACTCAAAGGCGATCTGGAACGCTCGCGAGAACAGGTACGAGTGGCCAACGAAAACAGCGGCGTCAGGCATGTCGCGCAGGCAGATGCGCCAGTCGACGTAGCTGCTGGCCGCCGGCTTCTCCACGAAGAACCGACGCACCCCGAGAGCGTAGGCCCACCGCAGTGATTCGGTGTGAAGTGCCGTGGGCGTACATACGTCTGCTATCGCGTCAGGCCAGGGGATCTGCGCGCGACTTGCGGCGCTGAGCGATTGAACGGCGGTGTCGACCTCAATCACGCGCACTCCGAGCGATCGGTAGATCGCGCCGTGCATCGTGCCCATGGCGCCTTTTGCCCCAAGCAGGACGACAGGATCTGCAGGTGGTGGTGTCACGGGCTGCTCGACACCTCGCGGCGAAGAGCGCTCGCGAACCCAAGCACGAGCTCGCGCGCCAAGCTCGGCACTGTGTCCAGCAGAGCGTGAAAGTCCCTGCCCTGGAGGGTCAGGGCCTGGACTGGGGTGGCCGCGATGACGGTCGCGGTCGCCGGCTGGCCGTCGACGAGTGTGAGCTCCGGCGCGTGCAGCCCTGGGAGCAGACGACGCACGAAGCGGCCTCGCCGTGTGACAACTGCGGCGCCGTCCGCCAGCACCATGAAGCCGATACGGGCGTCACCCTCCCGGATCAACGGCTCCCCGATCTCAAACGGTAGGGCTGTGGCCACCCGTGCGAAATGCTCAACCTCGTCGTCCCCCCATTGAGCAAAGAAGCTGAGCGCTCGGAGCTCATGAGTGTCACATCGCCGGTGGAGGATGCGGCGGGCGCCGCGGCTGACAGCATGGGAGCCGCTGCCGCCCGTCTTCACCCGCGACCACCAAGGTTCACGGTGCTGGCTGAGGTGAGAGGCGCTCGGTGAAGCCGGGCCATGCGTACTCGACTGGCAGCCGCACGAGACATGCTCGGGCGGGCGACTCACGGGGATCCCGGTCTCCGGCGTGCCGCCGGCAGAACCCACCCGGGTCTCTGCGCCTCTTTGCGCTGTCATGAGCTCGGTGGGCGGTAGCAGAACGCATGGGCCGGGCAGGCTGTCACCACCGGTGCTTTGACGGTCTTGGGCAGGAACCCTGGCGCTCGGGCCAGGCTGATCACGACGACGAGCCGGCCGGCCGCGGCGGCTTGTCGGCGGAGCCTGAAGGTGAGATGCAACTGTGCGTGTGCGGCGACGAGCACCCGGACACCGAGACGCCGGCCGCGGCGCTGGCGACGGGCCACGCGCATCAGCGAGACCGTCACCTTCCCCTTCCAGCCGGCGGGAAGCTGCGCGGTGACGACCACGCGGCTGCCGCGGCGCACGGCGGTGACGCCCGTGAGATGAGGCGTAACCGGCCCGGGGGCTGCGGTGGGCGGGGACGGACTCGGCGCCGGCGGCGACGGACTTGGGCCTGGCGCGGGAGCGGGCGGCCCGGGGCTGGGGGCCGGACTGGCCGGGACGCTGGCCTGGAGCGCAGCGCTCCAAGCCGAGCCCTCAGGCGTGAGGCTTCCGTCTGAGGCGACGAGCGCAAGCGGGTTGTTGGTGGCGGTGTAGAACATCGCCGCCGCGAGCCCTTGAGCCTGCAGATGCTCGAGCTCCTGAGCGGCGAACGTGACCCAGGGGCCGATGAAGGCCGCGTCCTGATAGCGCGGATCCTGGTTGTTGGGGTCCAGGTTCCACTCGCTGAGAATGATCGGAAGCGTCGTCCCGATCGCCGCGCTCATCGCCTGGTCGGTGCTCTGCACGTCCACAGCCCAGTGCTCGGTGTTCGAGTAGCAGGTCTGGTCTGAGTCCGACGTGCCGCAGGCGTAGGCGTGCCAGGACACGAACGCCGGCCTCGGAGTCGCGTGCGCGACGAAATACGCGATGTACTGCGGATTGGCCTGAAAGTTCGTCGGCCCGCCGAACCTGTAGGAGGGCGGCGAGGCTGCGGCCAGCGTCGGGACTACCTGATTCCAGGCCTGCGTGTAGGCCTGCGCATCCACGCCGTGGTCGAGATCGTCCTCGTTGCCGAACTCCACAAGCACCGCCGAACCACCGAAGACGCTCTGCACGAGCGCCAGGTCGTGCGCATCGACCTGCTGGAGGTTCGATACGTCACCAGGGCCGGGCACGATCACCAGGGGAGTGGCCCCGATCGTCTTCACGACCTGCAGAGCGCTCTCCAGCGTCTGATCTGAGAGATTGGTGCGCATCGGCACCCGTACGTACGGGACCTGCATCGTCGCGAACTGGCTCTGAACAGCCGGATCGGTGAGCAGCTGGTCGTTTGCGTCGTAGAGCGACATGTTGATGCCGAACACCGGAGCCGGAGCCCCTTGCGCGGCCCACGCCGGCGTCGGGGCCAATCCAGCCAGCAGGAGGGCACAGACCAGGCAGGCAAATTCACGGGCAGTTCGGCTCGCATTCGGCATGACCGGCAAGACATGCGCCGTGCGTGGCCTATTCCGAGGCAAACTCGATTTCCCCGCCGAGCCCCGCCACCCGGTCAGAAGCCCCATCCGGATGCGACGCGGTGGCCGCGTCTGCCCCATTCGAGGGCCCCGACCGCACACCGATCGAATGCTCGTCGGACTCGGATCGCATCACGATCGCGCGGATGGTCCCGTATGCGAGACCAGCCGCCTCCGCAATCTCACGCGTCCCCAGACCGACCGCGGCCGCCCGGCGGATCTCATCACGGTGCTCGCGGTCGGCCTCTCGGAGTCTGCGCGCCGAGCGCTCCACACGTCGCAGCAGCTGACTTCGCAGCTCGCCCCTGGCCCTCTCCTGACCAGCCTGCTCTGCCTCGGCAAGCGCGGCCAGCGAGCAGCCGGCATCGAGCGCCCGTCGCGCGGCCACCAGCACGCGCTCCCTGGCCGCACGGAGGGCGCCCGGCTCCTCCGAGCCCTGCGCCATCAAAAGCTCATGCGCGGCGCTGGCAACCTCGCGCAGCTCGCCACTGTGATCCTCCCCACGGGTCCGTTGCATCCATCCCTCCACACGTCCGATCGTGATTCAGGCCACGCCGTGCGACCTGGCCTCAGGACCTGAGGCGCACCCGCCGCGGTCTATTCCGTGGTCTAACTCGACGCGCGAGCGCGAGCGCGAGGCGAGGGCGTCGCCCCAGAGCCGCTGGGTCTCCAGGCCGCCGGCCCGTGAGCGAAGGCCGAAGGGGGCTGGTACCCCGACCTTAGCCGGACATCTACCCGTGATCCCGCCGGCGCTGCGACAACGTGGCGTCCCCTTGGGGGCGCAAGGGATCACTGGGCACTCGAACGCTTATGACACGGCCCAGGCAGCCGCAACAGCGGCAGAGTGAGCCTCCCATTGCGGCTGCAGCAACCGCGCGCTTGCGTGCTCCGTGGCCATCTCAGGCTGACCAGCACCCAGCCGGAGAGGTTCTCAGGCGACGCCAGGCGCAAAATCCTCAAGCGGCCTTGACGATGGACCGGAGGTGACTGGTCTCGGCCGAAGCCGAAGACCAGTCACGAGGGGCTAGTTCAATTTAGGACTCGGACGTCGAGTGGCACCCTGTTCAAGGGGACGCACGCCTTCAAGAACGCCTGTGGGTCCTCCGGGACCAGGGGCCTGTTCGCCAGTCCATTGTTCTGCCAAATGGCGTGCATCAACTCCTGACGCACGCCATCATCGGCCGAGTCGCGCCAGGTGGCGGCCCACCAATGGGAATTGAGGTTCCTGCGCGCGACGCCGAATGGCCACCCGCAGTAAAAGCCGAGGAGGCACTCCGGCAAATACCAAATCTCAACGGACGCGAAATCTGGTAGGGAAAGTGGGCTTTGATCCACTGTATGTACTCCTAGCTCCCGCTCCCTCCGGTACTGCACCGGCAAAGCGCCCCATCGGGGGCGCAAGGGTTTGGGTTGAACGTGTGCGATGGACAACGAGGGCTGGAGCCCTATTCCGCACCCGGGGCAATTCCGGATCCACCGATCCGCGGTGGGACGGGAGCTTGAGCAGAGGATCAGGTCGAGGAGATCATCGATCCTCAATCGGAGCGGCGCGGTAGTTGGGGGTGGCAGTTTTCGCAGAAGCAGCGCTCGGGGGGTGGTCGATTTGGTCGGCGCCGGGTCGCTGAGCTGCCGCCGATCAGCGTTCTCTGGGGCCGAGCAGCGCGCGCATCGGTGCGCTGCCGCCCGTGTCCTGCGCGAAACCAGCGTCCGGCTGCCAGTCGAGCTGGCGGGCTTTCCAGCAGAGCACCAGGACCGCCAGCGGCTCATCAAGGGCGAGATCGCCCGTCCAGACCGAGCTGCGCGCTCTGCTCAAGGCCGCGTTAGCGAAGAAGGCTCGCGATCGCCTGCAGCGACAGTTCGCGAGCAGCCTGCTCGGGGTCCGGCCCGCGCTCTGGGCGTTTGCCACCGTCGAAGGGGGTCCAGCCGACCAACAACCCCGCCGCGCGATCCCTGCGCGCACCTCCACTACCGCCCCGGTGGATGCAGGGTAAGTCCAGCGCTCACGCCGTTCCCGTGGAGAGGCAGCCGGACGGGGTGGACTCTCGGCCGAAGCCGAGAGCCCACCTCGGAGCTAGTTCAATTTCCCTAGCGTCCAAAGGAGCCAGGTATGCGGATCCTTTTGCGACCTAATTTTGAGATTGGACAGGGCGTCCAGCACTTCCTCGAGGGATCCATTCTTGACCGCGTCACGAAGTTTAGCCAGAAGTTCCGGCTGGGTGATCCTGAGGGTCTGCCAGGGAATGGAGAACCCGAAGAATGACAGACCTTCCGGCCTCACCTCGACGTCGCCGAGGAGAAAACGCTCTCCCTCGTGGCTAGCCATCCACGCAAGAGCAGCAAGAGCATGGTCAAGCATGGCGAGACTATCGCGCTGGTTATGATCCAAAGCCCACGCCAAAAGCAAAACGGAAAATGGGAAAAAGGAATCGCGGTCCAAAGAAATCCTCCATCTAGCCAGCTCCTCCCTCCGGTACTGCACCGGCAAAGCGCCCCATCGGGGGCGCAAGGGCTGTTTGAGCTGCGCATACAGACCGGTGGCTTGGGACGCTCATTCCCGCAGCCCGCGTGCGTGCGTGGCGGCTACGCCCGGCGACCCTCAGTCCGCGCGACCGCCTCCAGCGCCGCGACCAGCTCGTCGAGCATGGCCTCTCTGTCGGCCGCCTGACCCTCCTCGAACGCGCGCTCGAACTCCACTGGGCCCAGGGCCCGCCTTGCGGCCGCGCGCGCGTGCTCGGACATCGCCTTCACATCGCGCTCATGTGACGCTCCCACGTGCTCGACTTGGGAGTCGGTCAGGCCGATCGCCCGTGCCGCCAGCGCGGGCTCTCTCTCGCTGAGGATCGCGCACGCCACCACCAGGCAGTGGAGGCTGAGAGCGGAGTGCTCACGGACCGATCTCAGGAGCTGGAGTGACTCGATCAGCTCCCGACAGGCGGGGACGAGCCGGTTCTGCCTGTAGTGCAATTGCGCCTGGTTGTTGAGCGCGTGCGCGACCCATTCGAGGTTCTTGGCCTCACGCAGGAGGGGAATCGCCTGCGCCAGAAGAGGCCCGGCGACCGCATCCCGGCCACGTCCGAGCTCGAAGCCACCCAGGTTGCAGAGCGCGATCCCCCGCATGCCCGGGTCACCGATTTCGCCGGCATGCACCAGGCACTCGCGGATGAGGCGCTCGGCAAGCTCATCGTCCCCATCGGAGATTGCGACATTGGCGCAGTTGGTGGCGGCAGACACCACGAGGATCGGATCGTCAAGCTCGCGCGCGAGCGCGAGCGCCCTCTGGCCGAAGTCGCGCGCCGCTGAGCGATCTCCGATGATGTTCGCGAACGCCGTGCCGGCGCTCAACGCCTTTGCCAGCTGAGGCGACGCCGGGGTCTGCGCGGATCGCACCGCGCGGTCGGCCCAGGTCAGTGCCTCTCGGATATGGCCGCTCATCCACCAGAAGCGACGAGCCGACCCGATGATCCGCAGAGCCGTCGACGGATCGTGCTGGTCCGTGGCCAGCGAGAATGACAGCGCAGCGCGCAGGTTGGCCAGCTCCACATCCAGACGGCGCAGCCAAGTCGCCTGCTCGTCGGCCATCATCTCCGCCTCCGCCCGCTCGCACAGCTTTGCGTAGAACTCGGCGTGCAGCCGGCGCGCGGCAGCGGCCTCGTCCGGCCGGGCATCCAGCAGCTCCTGCGCGTACTCGCGGATCACCTCAAGCATCCGGAATCGGGCCTGGCCGTCGCGGTCGGCCTCTCGCAGCAGCAGGCTGTGCTCGCGAAGCTCGCACAGGGCGTCCAGGAGCTCGACCTCCGGCTGGCCGGGAGCAAGGCAGACGGCAGCCGCCGCATCCAGGTCGAACCCGCCCAGGAACACGGAGAGGCGAGCGAACACGGCCCGCGTGCTCGGCTGCAACAGCTGCTCGCTCCAGGTCAAGGCCGCGCGCATCGTCCGATGGCGGTCTGCGACCCTGGCCGATGCGCCGACGGACAGCAGTGGCAGCGCGCGCTCCAGCCGTGCACAGAGCTGGGGCAGGGAGAGCACTCCAACGCGGGACGCGGCAAGCTCGAGCGCCAGCGGCAGCGCCTCGAGCCTGCGGCAGATGTCTACGATCGCGTGCAATCCGGATTCGGTGGCGTGAAAGTCTGGGTCCACGCGGCGCGCGCGATCGACGAAGAACTCCACGGCGTCCGCCTTGGCGAGAACCCGATGCCGTTCGCCATCGGGCATCGACAGTGGCGGGACGGCGAACTCCCTCTCCGACTCCAGCCCCAGCGGCCTGCGGCTGGTCACCATGATCGTCAGCTCGGGCGCGGCGTGAAGGAGCTCCTGCAGCTCCGGCGCCGCGGCGCTCACCTGCTCGAAGTTGTCGAGCACCAGAAGGAGGTTCTGGGTCGACAGCAGCTGAGCGACGGCGGACGCGGGGGATTGGCTTGCGTCGTTTTGCCCAAGCGCGACCGCGATCGTCGACATCACCAGAGCGGGCTCGCGCACACTCGCAAGGTGGACCGGCACAGCTCCGTCCCTGTATCGGTGCGCGAGCATCCTCATCGCAGCCATGGCGAGGCTCGTCTTGCCGATGCCGCCAGGTCCGGTCAGGGTAACCAGGCGAGACGACGGATCCTCCACCAGAGAGACCAGCCGCTCGAGCTCCTGCCGGCGCCCCACCAGCTCCTTGCGAGATGCCAGACGGACCGGATCGCCGACCGCCGCCGGTCGAAGCTCAAGCTCCGCTCGCTGCTCGAGGATCGCCTGATGGAGCGCTCGCAGCCCGTGGGATGGCTCAAGGCCGAGCTCGTCGATCAGCTGGCGTCTGAAATCCCTGAACGCCTCGAGCGCTTCGGCCTGACGTCCCGCCCGGTAGAGCGCGAGCATCAGAAGCGCGCGGGGCCGCTCCCGCAGCGGCTGCTCGCGCACCAGCGAGCGCAGCTGGGGTATGACCTCGACATGGCGGCCGAGATCGAACTCCAGCTCCAGCCGCTGCTCCCGGGCGGCCAGCAGAGACTCCTCGAGCCTGAGCACGTGGGGCTGAGCGAACGGCTCCAGCGCGACGTCGGCGAGGGGCGGTCCTCTCCAAAGGCCCAGCGCGCGGTCCAGCAGCTCGCAGGCACGCGCCAGGTCGCCCGACTGGCGGGCTGAGTCAGACTCGCCGACCAGCTCATCGAACATGTGCGCGTCCAAAAGCTCGGCGTGCAGCACGTAGCCGGAGGGGGTCAGCTCCAGGAGCTCGTCGCCCCCTGCCACAGCGGCGGCCAGCGATCGCCGCAGCTCCGAGACGAGCCCGTGCAGAGCCGTCCGCGCAGTGCGAGGCGGATCCTCCCACAACCCCTCGATGAGCTCGGCCGCCTGCAGAGGCCGCCCCCGGTTGACCAGCAGCATCGCCAGCAGGGCGCGCTGCCGGCCGCGTTTGAGGTTCAGCGTGCGCCCGGCGAGCCGCACCTCCACGGGTCCGAGGATGCCGAAAGCGAGGTCGCCCGTGCTCGGATGCGGGCGCGACGCGCCGTCACGCACGGATCCGAGCTTGGAAGGCGCAATCGCGCGCGCTTTTGTCTCATCGGCTGCGGCGTCAGGCGCAGCGGCGGGCGTCACGGGGATTGGGAATTGAACGGGCGTGAGCACGGTCGATCAGCGCGAAGTTAGGGCGCTGCAGGAGCCCACCACCAGCCGTCCGCACCGCATAACGCCGATAGATACGGGCCGCATCTGACTCGCTGTCATTCGCCGGAGCATCGGAGGTCGGTCGCTCCGCTCACGCCCATGGTAGCTTGATCTGCTCCAGGACGTCCGGTGATCCGACGAGTCCCGGGGCGCCGGCGCGAGGGAATGCCCGCCGGGCCGCCGCTGTCTGGTCTTGGCGATGTTCGCAGGCGACCCCGAGCAGCGATGCCCCGCGCGGCCCGCGGCCTCACCGGCCTAGCAATCGCCGCCGCGGCGCTCTGCGCGTGGTGGCTGCTGCTGGCCAAGCCGCTGTTCGCCCACCTGCGGTCGAGCCCGCCAAAAACGGCGCAGGCGGCGCCGATCGGGCGTCAGCTTCTGCATGGCGGCCGCAGCGCCAGGCCTCAAGGGCCTGCCCTGCGAGCCCGGCCGGCCGGCCATGGGCACCCCGCGCGGCATGGGCGTTCGGCCGTCGGCCTGACATCTCAGCTGCGAGACGCAGCGAGGATCGCGACCACCGTGGCCGAGGCCACGGTCGCTGCCCTCGCCGGGGCAGCCCTGCTGGCGCTGCTGTCTCGCGCCCTGTGGCGACCTAGACGCAGGATGGCGCGCCGCTGGATCATCCCCTACCGCAGCGACGACGCCTCGCACGAGCAGCTTCAGAGGATGTTCGAGGTTTGGCATCAGCTGCTGCTCAGACGTTGGTGGCAGCGGCTGTTGGTGGGTCAGTGGGGCCTTGCGCTCGAGGTGCGCTCCGAGCCGGATGGGCAGGGAGGGTTCGAGTGCAAGCTGTGCGCGATCTGGCCCAGCGAGCTGGACGCGGCGATGGAGGGGGCGCTTGTCTCCTGCTATCCGGATGCGCGAGTGGCCGGGCGGGAGAGCGAGCATCCCGAGGAGCGGGCGGCCATCATCCGCCTCAAGAAGCGCCATCAGTTCGTCAGGCCGCTGCGCCCGAAGCTGGAGGAGGGCGACAACCACGTGCTGGTGGACAAGCTGCTGACGCAGATGCAGCGCATCCATGCGCCGGCATGCGTGCAGATCTCCCTCACGCCCACGCCGGCGCTGTTTGACCGCTGGTCTCGCGCTCGCTACCAGGCCTACGAGCGAAGCCGCTCGGGGAGATACCGGGCCACGGCGCGGGAGCGGTCGGAGGTGCTCGCGGCCGAGCTGCGCGCAGGGCTGATGCTGCAAAACCGGCCCCTGTTCTTCGCCGACATCAGGGTCGGAGCGCCGAACGCTGAGCTCGCCCGGTCGCTTGCCGGGATGCTCCGGGGCGAGACGGCCGGCGAGAACCGGCTCGTCGAGCGCCGGCTGCACGCCTTCGGCCGGCTGACCCTCTACCGCTCAAGGGTGCGACGCGGGCTCAACAACCCGATCCCGTCTTGGCGCCGGGGGGTGTACTCCTCCGTCGAGCTGGCCGGCATGTGGCATCTCCCGAGCACCGGCCTCACGGTCGCCGCGATCCGGCGCTCGCTCGTGCCCCGTGCGTTCGCCCCGCCTGAGATCACGCGCGATCCGGCCCTCGCCCTGATGCGGGACGAGAAGGGCCCGGTCGGCATCAGGCCGGAGGACCGGTCAGACGGGCTTGGCCTGATCGGCGGCCAGAAGACGGGGAAGACCTCGGTCCTGTGCCAGAGCGTGCGAGTCGATGCAAGCGACCCGCAGCGCGCGCTGATCGTGCTGATGCCAAAGCCAGGCGACGCACGGATCGCCCTGTCGATGGTCCCGCGCGAGCGCACGACGCATTTCCTGGATTTCGAGAACCCTCAGTTCGGGATAAACCCGCTGCTCGGCGACGGGGACGCGAGCATGATCGCCGACAAGGTCGTGAGCGCCTTCAGGGACGTGCACATGGAGGGGGACATCAGGGGCTCCTCGGACCGCTACCTGCGTCAAGCCGCACAGGCGACGATCGCGGCCTCGCGCGCTGGAGCTCTGAGCGAGCCTCCCAACCTGTGGCACATGTACAGGCTCCTGCTCCCCAGCGAGGTGGCCTTTCGCGAGCACGTGGTGGACGCCATCTTCGCGGATCCGCGCTTTGTCGACACCGCGACCTTCTTCGGCCGCGACCTGCCCAACGACCTCCGTGATTCCCTGGCGACCACGACCGCCAAGCTTGACGCTCCCCGCAACAAGATCCTTCGCCTGCTCGTGGACTCGCTGGACAAGGTGCTGCGGCACCCCGTGCAGCTGTCTATCGATGAGCTGATCCGCCGGCGGGAGGTGCTGATAGTCGACGGCAAGATGGGCACGTTCGGCTCCGACAACTGCCGCGTGATGATGCAGTTCATCCTCTCGATGGTCTACAGCGCCCTCCAGCGTCAGCAGCAGCTGCCGGAGGAGCAGCGGACGCGCGTGGCGCTGAAGATCGACGAGGCGCATCTGGTCGTCAACGAGAGCTTTGCCGACGCGCTGGCGACTCTGCGATCGGCCGGCCTCGAGGTGGTGGCCGCGTGGCAGTACGGAGACCAGATCGAGGACCCCAAGCTGCGCAGCGGCATGATGAGCCTCCTGCGCCAGCGCTGCATGTTCTCGATGGGCGAGCCGCAGGACGCGCGGGACATGAGCTCGCTGGTCATGTCGGCTTACAGCGACATGATCCGCGACGAGCCGTCCCACCGCCAGCGTCAGCGCCTGGTGCCCGACGTCGTGTTCAATCTCCCAAACCACAGAGCGATCTGCTCGTGGATCAGCCAGGGCGCCAGGCGCCAGGCGTTCATCGGGTCGACGATCCCGCTTCAAGCCGACGGGTCGGTGATCGATCACCACCTGGCAGCACAGGCCGCACGGGGATGCTATGTGCCCGAGGCGCTGCCCAATCCGCTGCCACCGATAGGCGAGAGTGCGCCGGATCTCGCTGACGCGGATACGGCGGTCGGCCTGGAGACCGAGGATGATGTGAACGCCGAGCAGGCGGGCGCGGCCGTTTGGCTCAGCGATGTGGAGCCGGAGCCCGGGCTGGAGCCGGAGCCACGGCCCGAGCCGCGGCGACCGGACGCGGTCCAGGCGCCGCCCGACGGCGAGAGGCCGCCGGACGCGGGGCTTGGCCACCGTGAGACCGCGCCTGCCCAGGCCTCGCCGGCGCGCGACCAGCTGGGTTCGCCAAGGCCCGCTGGAGTCCTCGACCAGACGCGGGCACACACAGGTCCCAGGATCGGCGCGCCCGACAGCCTGGTCGAGCTCGATCTCGGCGAGGTGACCGACGGCGACTGGGAGGAGGCCCTCAGCGAGCCCGCCGGTCGCGCTCCGGACAGTCGCCAGGCCACGCTTCTGCGAGCCCTGTGGCACTACGGGCACCTCGGGTTCCCGCAGATCAAGCGCCGCTACTGGTCAAGCGCCGGAATCCAGGAGTGCATGGCGGCGCTCGATGAGATGCTGCGCTTCGGCTGGTTGCGCCGCGCCCGGCTCACCGACGCCTCAGGCGAGCCAAAGCTTGACCTCTACACGCTCGGCGAGGCGGGCTTGGAGGTCGCCAAGACGGTTCAGGTTCGCTCCGGTCCGCTGATCGATCCGGAGGCTCGCTGGGATCCCGAGCAACGCCTGGACCTGATGGTCGCGCTACGAAACGTACGCGTCAATGCCTGGGTGATGGCCCTTCAGGCGCATGTGCCGGGGGTTGTCCGCGAGTGGCGCGGGCCGGCGGACAGTCGCCTGACGCCCCCGGGCAGGAAGCGCGGCAATGTCACGACCGCGCTGCGGCCCGCCGAGCTGGATCTGGGCTCCGACCGTCGTCTGCGGGACGTCGCGCTCCCGAGGCTGGCGCCGGTCTCCCCGGTCGCCACGCTCACCGTCTCGCTGCCCCGCCAGGCAGATCGCAACATCTGGACCGAGCTGCTCGTCGAGCTGGACCTGAGCCGCGGCGCCCCGTTCAACGATGAGCGCATGCGGCGCTATGACGCCTTCCTGGCGGGCTGGGCGACGATGATGCCTCGCTACCGCAAGCTCGGCAGCACGCCCACGGTCATCTTCGTCTGCCAGGACGAGCGTCAACTGCTGCGCTACATGCGAACCGCCGACCAGCACCTCACCGCACGCGTGGCTCAGGCTGGGGTTCCCGAATCCGAGTGGCGCTGCCCCGCGCGCGCGCGGGTGCTGTTCGTGCTCGAGGGCGACATCCACATGGGCCGGCTGGACGCGCTCGGGCTGCCACCGCTGCCGCCGAAGCTGCGCGGCGATGCCAAGCTCAAGCCCCGTCGGGTGATGCTCCTCCCCAGGTCGGCGCTCGCACCCAGACCCACATCGATGGCGAAGGTGCCGGTCGGATGAGGGTCGCGCGCGCCCAGACCCGGACGGCCGCCGAGCGCTCGCACGTTGTTGGGCGCGGGCCGTCGGCGAACGTCGACGGCCGCCTCGCCCAGGCGACCAGCGCCTCTCATGGCACTTCGCCCGCGCACATGCGGGTTTACCGTGCCAGGGGCCTGCGTGCGTTTGGGCTGCCCGCGATCGTCTGCGCCCTTGCGCTCGTCGCCTACGGAGGCTACGTGCGCCACTGGGCCTGGCTTGGCATAAACGGCACCACGGCGACGCTGTGGGACTGGCTTCATCTCGTGCTGATGCCGGCTGCGATCGTGCTCTTGCCGGCTGTCGGACGCGCGCACGGCGTGCGCCCCGGCACCGGTGCCGTGATCGCGGCGCTCGGCGTGGGCGGCGCGTTCGTGGCGGCGGCCTACGTGATCCCGCTGAGATGGACCGGCTTTGCGGGGAACACTCTGTGGGATTGGCTTCACCTGCTTCTCGCGCCCGCCGCTGTGGCGCTCATCCCATCGGTGCTGAGTGGCCGCTCGCCACTGCCACGCCCGGTACTGCTGATCGGAGCATCGGCTCTGGCGCTCGCGATCCTTGGCGGGTACGCGCTCGGATGGCGGTGGACCGGATTTGCCGGCAACACCGCGTGGGACTGGATGCGTTTGCTCGCCCTGCCGGTCGCGGTGCCCGTCGGTCTGCGCCTCTACGTCGCCAACTCACGCGACTCGGGCAGGCTGGCGCGCTAGTTCACCATCAGCCTCGCCGCGGCCTTTGCGCCACTGGCGCTGCACGCGGCCAGGGAGCCGTCCGCGGCCTTTGCGCCACTGGCGCTGCACGCGGCCAGGCAGCCGCCCGCGGCCTTTGCGCCACTGGCGCTGCAGCCGCCCGCGGCCATCGAGGGCCTTCGCAGATGGCCGGATGCCGACGCCGGCGCCATCGCGCCAATCGGAATATGCACCACGCGTGCCCGGTCGTAATCGACCGAATGCGATGAGACGAAAGCTCCCTACATATACGCCAGCGGTCGTTGTGACCATCGCCTTGGCGGTGTTCCTGACGGCCGCCGCGGCCGCGAGCGCGGCCGCGGACTATACCGTCTACACGTGCAACGGCCAGTCCGCACGGTCAAGTGGCTGGTATCCGTATCTGACGGGGTCGGTCACCGGTGCCACGACGGACAATTGCGCCGACGGCGGTGGCTTCTCTGCGCAGATAGCCGGTGGACAGGCCGCGCCACAGGCTGGCCGAGACGGCTGGGGCTTCAACGCGCCGCAGGGAACCACGATCGTGGGGTTGCGAATGGGTCGATCCGACTCGGCGATCGGTGGCGGCAGTTACCCAAACGGCTGGGGGTACGGCGTGTTTCTCTACTATCCATGGGCCGAGCCGGGAAACGGCTACTACTACGGATGGGCGGAGTTCTGCATCG
>Ga0209061_1001655_pt1 | contig 34669 bp, 27 predicted proteins | sample Coa_R1_10_FD_187157 | JGI IMG/M metagenome (GOLD analysis project Ga0209061, IMG submission 187157) | Surface soil microbial communities from Centralia Pennsylvania, which are recovering from an underground coalmine fire - Coalmine... | ecosystem: Environmental > Terrestrial > Soil >... | reverse complement strand
CCGCTGAGGCACAACGTGACGCCGACACACACGCGCTCGCAACGGTGCAGAACGAGTTAGTGTTCCGTGTCGCCGAGGCCTACTATCGACTTCTCCAGGCACGGGAGTTGGTCGAGGTGCGTCAAGAAGTGGTCGAACAAGTGCGCCGCCACTTGCAAATGGTGCAGGTGCGTTTCCAGGCCAATACGGCAGTCAAGTCCGATGTTCTCAGCGTTGAAGTGCGTCTGGCAGAAGTGCAAGGAGAACGGAGTACGGCCCAGCACCAGCTGGAGCTAGCCTGGGCGGTGCTTGAAAATGTGCTCGGCGCTCGTCTGCCGCGGCTGAAGCTACCGCGCGAAGTGCCGCCCGCTCCGTGGTCGGAACGCAGCGAAGCGGTTGAAGCTGCCGTCGCCGAGGCACTACAGCAGCGCCCCGAGGTCGCCGAGATGAACAGCAAACGACGGGCCGCCGAGGCCAACATTGAAGCGGCCCGTGCGGGCAAATTGCCTACCGTGGACCTGATGGGTACCTACAATGTCTGGACTCCCAACTTTGTTCAAGGCACCAATAATTTCTTCGCCGGTTTGGCCGTTAGCATGAATCTATTCGATGGCGGGCGGACTCGCAGCGCTCTCCAGACGGCTCAGGCACGTGTCGCCGAATTGGCAGCGCGGCAGCAGCGCCTGATGTTGGACATTGAACTGGAAGTGAGGCGGGCTTATCTCCAATTGGCCGACGCCCAGACACGACTTCGTGTCGCTAACCAGGCGATTAAGCAAGCGGAAGAAAGCCTGCGTGAGACAGAGATCCGCTACCGCGCCCAAACGACGACTCTCACGCGCCTGATCGATGCTCAGGTGGCCTTATCTTCTCTTCGCGTCCGCCGGGCCACGGCCCAGGCCGACGTGGAAATCGCCCGCGCTGATCTCGAACGCGCCGTTGGCCGGGTGACCCATCTGTTTGGTAAGTAAGTTGTGCCAAAACGCACAGGCGTGCGTAGGAATCCACACACGGCAAACCCAACCACGTATTGTAAAGGGCGTGAGAAGCAGCAGTTCCCCAACAGTCGCATCTCAGATTGTATTAAGCTCGACGGATGCACTTTTGTGAGGCCGCCTTGGTGGTACCATGGGAGTTGAACGAACTTCCATGACACCGACCAAGGACGGCCTAACAAAAGTGCATCCGTCGAGATTAGAGTTCCTGTTTCTGTTTGAAGAGCGAGAATCCTTCTTTACCCACTCTACAAACACATCCTTGGCAACGAGAATACAATACACCAACACAAATAGGCCCAGAGCCCCGAAAAATAGTAAGAGCGTGTTTGCAAATGGACCTCCGCCGTATTATACGGATATGAGCAAGACGCAAACCTATCCCAGCGATCTCACGGATGCCCAATGGGCTCTGATTCGGCCCTTGTTCCCGAAACCCCACCAACGCGGCCGGCAACGCCGCCTGGATTACCGCCGTGTCCTCGACGCCATCTTCTACCTGCAACGCACCGGCTGTCCATGGCGGCAACTACCCCACGACTTCCCGCCCTGGGGTACGGTAGCGTCCTATTTCTGCCGCGCACACGTCTTTGACCGTCACCGCTTCGGGATCGCGGCCGGGACGTGCGTCCGGCATAGAAGGCGTCTGTCTGTTCCAGATAGCGTTCCAAGGTTCTTTTGAGATCGCTCCACGGACCAAAGTAGTAGAGCTTGCCGCGGATTTTCTTGCACCAACGGCCCGTGGGATGCGGCGTCAGAGGAAAATCGGGATGGGGCTTGGCCGGCAAGCCGGACCGACTAGAATGGTTGTTAGACATGAGGAGAGCGTCTCCGAAATCCTGAATTGCGGGATGCGGGGCCGGCGCGCTGCCGACGCGCTGGCCCCGGTTTTCATCCTACGGTTGTCAGATCGGTTGTCGAGGATGGAGAGAGGACAAAGCGAGTTACGGACGCAAGTACCCGAAAATGAATCACTTAGAAGGCGTAGCTCAGTCGGTAGAGCAACGGACTTTTAATCCGTAGGTCGAGGGTTCGAGTCCCTCCGCCTTCAATCGCGTAAGGAACAAAAAACAAGGGCTTGTGGCTAGTAGCCACAAGCCCTTGTCGGTTTCCGGGAGGCGTTTGGTCACTAAACCGACCGTCTGTTGCCTGGCGTCGGCCCATTGCCCCCGGGCGTGCTTGACGTGTTGCTCATGAAGCCAGTTGCACGCTGCACGCTTCGTAGCGAAATAGGCCGCAGGCTGATGACGCCGACCCTGGGCATCGATGTAGGACATGCGTGCTTTGAACGTGCCGTTGGGTAACTCGGTTAGGCTGCCCCGGTCCCGGCTGCCACGCCGCCGATTCCCATTGTCTGCTTTCATGAGTCTTCTCCCTCGATCAGGATCCCGAGGAGATACGGCAGTGGTTGGAGGAAACCTATCCCGCCATTAAGACGCGGGCTGCACGGGAAGGGACTGAGATCCCCTGGAGCGACGAGGTTGGTTTGGCGGTGGATCCAACGCCAGCGCGAGGCTACGCACCGCCGGGAGAGCCAGTCATCCTGGACGTGCCGGATACGCACCTCCACGTCCATCAGATCTCGACGATCACCAACGCGAGAGAGGTTCACTTCACGACCTACCCCCAGACGAGGACCGACGCCTTGTTTGTGGAATTCCTGGCCGGTCGTTGCGGAGTACGACAGGCAAGGTATTTCTGATTGTGGACCGACTGCGGGCCTATAGGACACCGGCGATACAGGCATGGGTAGCGGCACACGCGGAGCGGCTGGAAGTGTTTTACTTGCCGCGTTACGCTCCAGAGTTGAACCCGGACGAGTATTTGAACAACGATAGGAAAAGTCAGGTGAACAAGTTGGTGGTTGGAGAGGTGCAAGGGGGCAGAGAGCGCAAAAGGAAACTCCGAAAAACAAGGGATTTAGTATATTCTACTTTTAAGAGCAATTTAATTCACATTGCTCTGCCGACTGAGCGCGGCCGGACGCCAACGGCAGGGGCCGGCTGGGGCAGCCGCGGGGAGCGGTTTCCGGATCGATAGTCGAGCAGAGGATAGCCTGGAGTGAGCGTAATCTTTTTCCGAAGAAAACACTCACGATTCTCAGACTCGGTGACTCTCTGTCCTTCCTGAGAGAGGTTCTTTTGGCAAAGATCCGTTGTAATTTGCTTTCTAATTTGTAAGATTTCTAAGGGCTTTCCATTAAGCGTACCCTGCTGTGTTTTCCATTAAGTCCTCAATCTGCTTTTCGTAAGAGAATCCCGATACGCAAGGACCGGAAGAAGCGCGCCTGCTCAAAGCTTCAACGGTTTATCTATCGGAGGCGCTCCATGCCCGACCATGACCTGCCCGGCACCCTGGATACCGAACATTTGCCTGTACGCGAAAACGACGCGCCGCAGAGAACCACTACACTGGATACGGAAGCCGTATCGGGACAGATACCGGGACTGGACTTGCGCGGCTACGAGTTGATGGAACGGCTGGGCGGTGGCGGCATGGGCGATGTGTATCGCGCCAGCGACCCGGCCCTGGGGCGTGACTTGGCCGTCAAAGTCATGAAGGCCGAATTGCAAGGGCACGCCTTGGCCGAGCAACGCTTTCTCCGTGAGGCACGCGTCACCGGCTCGTTGCAGCATCCGGGAATTGTGCCCATCTACAACCTGGGCCGGCTAAGCGATGGCCGCTTGCATTATACCATGCGGCTGGTGCGCGGACGGACCTTTGCCGACATTCTGAAGGAAAAAGCAAACCGGCCAGAACACTTGCCGGAACTGCTGACGATTTTCGAGAAGATCTGCCAGGCCGTGGCTTATGCCCATAACAAGCAAGTGATTCATCGTGATTTGAAGCCGGCCAACGTGATGGTGGGCCGCTTCGGCGAAGTACAGGTGATGGACTGGGGATTGGCCAAGCTGCTGACAGCGGAAGACAAACGGAAGAGAGCGATCCAGAGCGAGGGCACGCGGATTTATACCGAGGCCGGGGACACTCCGCCGGAGCAAACACGGATGGGCGGTGAGATGGGCACGCCGGCATATATGCCGCCGGAGCAAGCGTTGGGCGAATGGGACATGGTGGACGAGCGTGCCGATGTATTTGCCCTGGGCGCCATTCTGTGCGTGATCCTGACGGGTCGGCCGCCCTACTGCGGCCACGAAGACCACGAGGCATTGCGAAAGGCCAAGCGGGGCGATCTGACGGAAGCGTTGACGCGGTTAGAGAGCTGCGGCGCCGATAAGGTGTTGGTGGGCCTGTGCCGCGACTGTTTGGCGTCGGTGCGGGAGCACCGGCCGCGAAATGCCGAACAAGTGGCCCAGCGTGTGGCCTTGTATCAGGCGGAAGTGCAAGAGCGGCTGCACCGTGCGGAATTGGAGCGGGCCGCCGCAGTGGCCCGAGCACGGGGAGAACGCCTGCGGCGCCGTTGGATGTTGGCGGCGTCTTTGTTTTTATTGGCCGGCGTAGTGGGAACGACGTGCGCAACCGGGCTGGCGCTGCGGGCCTGGAAGGCGGAAGCACAAGCGCGGAAGAACAATGATGAGCTGGTGCTGAAAGTGGAAGCCGGACTTAATGGATTGGCCGATCGGCTTTGGGAGGCCGGCCGCATCGATGAGGCCATCCGCCTGTACGAACAGAATCTTAAGCTGAAAGAGATCGCGCTTGGAGATAACTACGAGCAGATAGTCGGTTATCGCAACTGGCTGGCTCAGAAAATCGGCCGCACTGCCAATGCCATTCGCCTGTTCGAGCAGAGCCTCCAGCTGAGCGAGGCCAAGTTGGGAACCGATAATCCCCAAACACTCGTCACGCGCAGCCAACTGGCTCATACGTATCAATCCACAGGCCGCACCGACGATGCCATCCGCCTACACGAACAAAACCTCAAGTTGAGCGAGGCCGCCTTCGGAACCGCCGATGACCGCACGCTCGATTATCGCAACAACCTGGCCAATGCGTACCGGGAAGCCGGTCGCATCGACGAAGCCATTCAACTACATAAACAGAACCTCCAGCTGAGTGAGGCCAGGGGCGAACCTGGCCAAACGCAGATACTGCGGTATACACTGCTGTCGATGGCCAATCTGGGCATCGATTACCAGAAGGCAGGACGGCTCAAAGACACCCTTGAACTCCTCGAAAATGCACTGGAGCGTGGCCGCCAAAGATACGGCTACTGGCCCGACGAAATCTCCTGGGTGCCCGGTTACTTGTCCCAGATCTACGACCAGGCCGGACAATATGCCAAATCCGAGTCGCTCCACCGCGAATCCCTAAGGCAAGCACAGCAGCAATTCGGCGCCGACGATCTGCGCACCGCCAGCGCTCTGATTCAGGTGGGCATGAATCTCCTCAAACAGAAAAAATTTGCCGAGGCCGAGCCGCTGCTGCGGCAATGCCTCAAAGTGCGTGAGGCGAGGCAGCCTGATGATTGGACCACCTTCAACGTGCGCTCGGTCCTGGGCGAAGCGCTATTGGGCCAAAAAAAATACGCCGAGGCCGAGCCGCTGCTGGTGCAAGGCTACGAAGGAATGAAAAAACGTCAGAACCAGGTTCCGCCTGCCTACCGTCTGCTCCGCCTGGATGAAGCGCTGAAGCGCTTGGTTCGACTATACGAAGCCACCGAGCAAAAAGAAAAAGCCAATGACTGGCGCAAGAAACGGCAAGAAGCGAAAGCGGCGCAGAAGAAAACCGAACCATAGAACCAGAGGGAATCGTCTTCGCTCGATCCCACTCAACGCTGAGGAGAAGGAATTATGATTCTCTGTTCTCATCGAAGGGGTTTCACGCTCATCGAGCTGCTGGTAGTGATTGCCATTATTGCCGTTCTCATCGGTCTGCTGCTGCCCGCGGTTCAGAAAGTGCGCGAGGCCGCCAGTCGCATCGAATGCAGCAACAATCTCAAGCAGCTGGTCTTGGCCGTTCAGAACTACCATAGCGCGATGAATGTACTTCCCCCTGGGTTATATGCGCAAGATCCGGGCTACGTGTTTACCGATAATGCTCCGCATGTCGGCTGCCTAACGTTGTTGTTGCCTTACCTGGATCAGAGCAACATTTACAACACGCTTGATCCGGCTCCCGGCCCATCCTTGTTAAAGACCATGCCCAACGGCTGGTGGAACAACTCGACCTACTTCGCTGCCGCCCAGTTACAAATCAAGACGTTTCTTTGTCCCTCAGACCCTCATCCGGCCACAGAGATAGGTACGTCGGGTACGTTATACTGTGACGCCAGCGACATTATCTTCACGGGCTACTTTATCCCAAATCCCATCGGGGCCCTCCTCGGACGGACCAACTACGAGCCTTGCGCGGGCGCCGTTGGCACCGGCTCCAACCCTTTCTGGGGCCTCTACGAAGGAGTCTTCACTAACCACTCCAGGGTCTCGATTACCCAAATCTCGGATGGCAGCTCGAACACGATTTTCTTCGGGGAAACGTTAGGCGGCTCCGGCCCTCCTGGCCCCCGCGACTACGCCATGTCCTGGATGGGCGCCGGGTGTATGGCCACCGCCTGGGGGCTGCCCAGGCCGCCGCAATGGTACACTTACGGCAGCCTGCATACAGGCGGTGTCGTGCAATTTGCCTTCGGCGATGGCTCGGTGCGCCCCATTGTCGCGCCGATAGCAACCGACTTCTCCTACACCCCGGACTGGTGGGCCTGGATATATGTGACTGCCTACCACGATGGAGGCGTTGTCGATTTCAGTGCTCTGGGCGAATAAGCCGGACGCTTTCCTTGGGCATTGCGGCTTGACCATTTTATTTCTTGAGGAGAACAAACACTATGAAACTGTGGCTAGTCCGTTTGGGGGTGTCGCTTCTCCTGGTGGGGAGCACAGCTTGTTCAAACCCCACAACCAAGCAAGCGCCGGCAAAACTGGATCCCTCCATCAAGCTCCAGAAGCTGCCGGCGCCGCCGCCTATCCCGAAGGCTCCCCCGAAGACGCCGTAACCCTAAGAGCTAGCGGACAAAACCTCCTCCCCCCTCGTGGGGGAAGGCTGGGGCAGGAGGTGTCAAGGCAAGGGAGCCAAGGAGTTGTGTCCCCTCACCCCAACCCTCCTCCACAAGGGGGGAGGGAAAAGGCCGCTCGCCCTAAGGGGAATGGGAAGTCCTGCAGGGCTTCCCATTCCCCTTAAGATTGTCCGGGCCGTGATCGTAGCAGTAGTTTCCAAAATCTCGGAGCGGGGGGCGTAAGCTTCCTGAGATTTCGCTCAGGGGGCTTACGCCCCCCGCTCGGATTAGAAACGCCTGTTACGGTCGCAGCTTGGATACGTGTAATGTCCATTCCACGGTGTCTTTCCTCCGAGGGAGGGGTTGAACCGAATCCATTATGCCGCAGCCAATAATTTATGCGAACAGCGCTCTGCCTCCGAGAGACAAACGCTAGACTATATCTTGGAGTTTCGCCCGCGCCAGGAGTGCCGATAAGGATTAACAATGTCCAAGAATAAGAGCAGAGCTGCGATTTGGGACGTAGATGGGACGCTGGTCGATACGGCGGAGCTACACTTCCAGGCATGGCAGGAGATCTGTCGTGAGCAGGGCCGTGCGTTTACGCGCGAGGATTTCGCGGCGACTTTCGGCCAGCGTAATCCGGAGATCATCCGCATCCTGTTCGGCGCGCGCTTCCGTCCGGAGGAAATTGCGGCGCTGGGGGACCGCAAGGAGGTTCTCTATCGCAGCGCGGCGAGCAAGGGCGTGGAGCTGCTGCCGGGAGCACGTCGCCTGGTGGAAGAGCTGCATCGGGCCGGCTTCGCGCAGGCCATCGGTTCCAGCGCGCCGCGTGCCAATCTCGAACTCATTCTACGGCTGACCAGCATTGCTCGCTTCTTCAATGCGATCGTCAGCAGCGAAGACACCCAGCGGGGCAAGCCCGATCCGCAAGTGTTCCTGACGGCGGCCGAGCGGTTGGGCATCGCGCCGGCGCAGTGCGTGGTCTTCGAGGACGCTGTGGCTGGTGTGCAGGCCGCGCACGCTGGCGGTATGAAATGCGTTGCGGTTCGCTGCGTCGGCCATCATTCCGAGGCAAGCTTGCGCCAGGCCGGCGCCGATCTTGTTGTTGATACACTCGACCAGGTTTCCATAACGGATATTGCCGACCTTCTTAATTTGTAAAGGTCAACGATGTATCCTTCGTTATATCAGATCAACACGCGCATCCTTCTCGGCGAGATCGGTCCGCGCGCTACGCTCGACGACATCCCCGATGCCCTGCTCGGTCGCCTGGCGGCGCTGGGTTTCAACCTGATATGGATGCTCGGCATCTGGCAAACGGGAGAAGCGGGACGACAGGTCTCGCGGACGCATCCGGAGTTACGGCGCAGCTACGCACAAGAGCTACCGGACGTGACCGACAAGGACATTTGTGGTTCGCCGTTCGCCGTCCAAGAATACACGGTGCATCGCGATTTTGGCGGCGAGGCGGCGCTGGCCCGGCTGCGTCAGCGGCTGCATCAGCACGGTCTGCTATTGATGCTCGATTTCGTGCCCAACCACACTGCTTTGGATCATCCGTGGACGCAAAGCCATCCCGAATTCTACGTCGCGGGCAACGAAGAGGATTTGGCGCGCGAACCGCACAACTGGCAACGCCTTGTCAGCGGTTCTCGCTCGCTCATCTTGGCGCATGGCCGCGATCCGTATTTTCCCGGCTGGCCGGATACCTTGCAGCTCAACTATCGCCATGCCGGTCTGCGGGCCGCCATGCAGGCCGAGTTGCTGCGCATTGCCGAGCGCTGCGACGGTGTGCGCTGCGATATGGCCATGCTGCTCCTGCCTGATGTGTTCCTGAAAACCTGGGGCGACAAGTCCCGGCCCGCTGATGGCAGTGCGCCGGTCGATGAACTCTTCTGGCCCGATGCCCTTGCCGAGGTGCGCGAGCGGCATCCCGATTTCGTTTTCCTGGCCGAGGTGTACTGGGACCTGGAGTGGGTTTTGCAACAGCAGGGCTTTGCTTACACTTATGATAAGCGCCTGTACGACCGCTTGCGCGATCAGAAGGCTGGACCAGTGCGTGCTCATCTGAGTGCGCCTGTGTCATTCCAGAATCATTGTGCGCGGTTTTTGGAGAATCACGATGAGAAGCGGGCAGCGGCGGCATTCTCGTGGGAGGTGCATCAGCCGGCCGCGCTCTTGACGTACCTGACGCCGGGTCTGCGCTTCTTCCACGAAGGGCAATTACAAGGCCGCCGTGCTCATGCTTCGCTGCACTTGGCCCGCCGCCGCGTCGAGCCTGTCGATCCCGCTGTGCAGACATTTTACGAACGGCTGCTCGATTGCCTCCGCCGCAACCAGGTGCGTCAGGGGCATTGGGCGCTCCATCCTTGCCATCCGGCGTGGCACGGCAATGCCACGGTCGATCAGTTCGTGGCCTTCAGTTGGGAATCGGCCTCGGACCCTCGCCTTCTGGCGACCATCAACTTCGGGCCGAAGCGCGGGCAGTGCTATGTCCCGCTGCCCTTCCCGGAGCTGCGCGGCAAACCAGTGCTGCTGCGCGATTTGCTGAGTGCTGCCCAATACGAGCGCTCTGGCGACGAGTTGGTTTCGCGCGGTCTGTACCTGGACATGGCGGCCTGGGGATATCATTTGTTCGAGGTTAGCGCAGGGTGATTCCGGTTTTCGGTTCTCAGGTTGTCGGTATACTAAACGTCGATAACCAGCAACGGGGAACCGAAAACCGAAAAACGAAAACGAAAATGCGTTTCACGGTGCTTGCCAGCGGCAGCGGCGGCAATGCCAGCCTGGTGCAATTGGCTGGTTTTGGCGTGCTCATCGATGTGGGATTAGGACCGCGACAGATCGGCAGCCGCCTGGCTCAGGTTGGTCTGTCATGGTCGGCGGTGCAGGCGGTGCTGTTGACTCACACGCATGGCGATCATTGGAAGGAAGCCACCTTGTTGCACTTGCATCGCTATAAGATCCCTTTTTGGTGTCATGCCAGCCATCATACGGTCTTGCGCACCTACTCGGACGGTTTTCTGGCCTTGCACGCTGCCGGTCTGGTACGCTCGTTTGAGGCAAATACGAAGTTCGAGCTAGCGCCGCACTTGCATTGCCGAGCGCTGCCGCTGCGACACGACGGCGGCGCCACGTTCGGCTTTCGTCTGGAGGGCCGTGGCGATTTATTCGGTCAAGGAAGTGCACTCGGCTACGTCGCCGATCTGGGCTGCTGGGATGAAGAACTGGCGACCCAGTTGGCCGACGTGGACATCCTGGCCGTCGAATTCAATCATGATGTGGCCATGCAGCAGGCCAGTGGCCGAACACCGCAGCTGATTCAGCGTGTCCTCGGGGAGGAGGGCCATCTCTCCAATGTCCAGGCCGCCGCTCTGGTGCGGGCCGTGCTCCAGCGTTCGACAGCTGGCCGGCTGCGCCATTTGGTACAGTTGCACCTGAGCCGCGAGTGCAATCGGCCGGCCCTGGCGCGCGCGGCGGCGCAACTGCTGCTGGAGGAGTTGGGCATCTCGATTGGATTGCACACGGCGGAACAGAATGCGACAAGCGCGATGCTGCATTTGAATGCGGCTGCTCCTCCCGTCAGAGCACGACGTTCGCCCAAACGCCAAACAAGGAACGATAGGCCGATTCAGCCGATGCTGCCAGGATTCGCCGACCAATCCGAACTGCGACAGTAACCGTAGTTTCGCCGGAGGGGGAATAGAGATCGGAAGGAGAGAAGCTAATCTGTAAAAACCTCATCTGGCTGTGCCGTACCCATGACGGCGCCTCTCTTTTCTGGAACGCTCAGGCGCAAGCATCGCTCGCTTATTCTATCCCTCAAATCACCGACGCCCCATCGGTCGCTGCGCACACATAAAGGACAGGTTTTATCCCTGTTTCTGCCCGATAGCGCGCGGCCACGGTGGAGGTAAACGCCTCGGTCTGCTCGCGGTGAATGAGGGCGACGGCGCAGCCACCGAAGCCGGCGCCGGTCATGCGGATGCCCAGGCACGCGGGATGAGACTGGCCACACTCAACCATGATATCCAACTCGCGACTCGATACGGCGAAGTCATCGCGCAGACTGGCGTGACTGGCGTTCATCAGCCGGCCCACGGCCTCGGCGTCGCCGCGGCGCATCGCCTCGGCGGCTTGTAAGGTGCGCTCGTTTTCAGTGACGACGTGCCGCGCTCGGCGGCGCGTGATTTCATCGAGCCGGCTGCACTCCGCCTCGAAATGCGCGGACGAGACATCGCGCAGAGCAGCGACGCCGAAAGCGCGCGCGGCCGATTCACACTGGCGGCGACGCTCATTGTAGGCGGAAGCGACCAGGCCGCGCCGCGTCGCCGTGTCCAGCACAACCACCGTCGTTCCCGCCGGGAATGGCACCGCTTCGGTGTGCAACGAACGGCAATCGATGAGCAGCGCATGTCCGGCGCGGCCGGCAGCGGAGATCATCTGATCCATGATGCCACAGCGTACGCCGACCCATTCGTTCTCGGCCTGCTGTCCCAGCCGCGCCATCGCTGCCATATCCCAGGGCAACTCAGATACGGCAACGAACGCGCGTGCCACGGCCAACTCCAGCGCCGCCGAGGACGATAGGCCTGCGCCAACCGGCACGTCTCCCGCGATTACACCTTCCCAACCGCGCAGCCTGTGGCCGCTCTCTTGCAAAGCCCAGGCCACGCCTTTGACATATTCGGCCCAACCACCGTTGCCTCGTGTCAAATTATCGAGAGTAAATGTCGTTGAACCAGTGAAGTCGAGCGAATGGGCCAGTACTTGCCGATCGCCGCGCGGACGCAGGGCCAGCCACACGGCCCGATCGATGGCCAAGGGCAGCACGAACCCATCGTTATAATCGGTGTGCTCGCCAATGAGATTGACGCGGCCCGGAGCACGAACCACGAATGCTGGCGGCGATTGAAAACGCTGCTCGAACTCGCGGCGGATGACGGACTCGCTCCAACGCATCAACATCTCGCTCTCTTTCCGATCAAGGCACGCTCAGTGATTGGCCATTGTCACGGGGACCGAGTCGGAGGATAAAAGGCGCCGCCCGTTTGGCCCATTCGGCAGCCGAGGGATATTGCCCTGCTTCAGCATCAAAACAACTCCGCAACATCTCTGTATCGATGATACCCGGATTCAGTGGGATGGCAGCCATGCCGTCTGGCAATTCCTGGGCCAGCGCCAGGGTCAAGCCTTCGATGGCGTATTTGCTAGCGCAATACGGCGCCACTTCCGGCGAAGTTGAGCGGCCCCAGCCGGAGCTGAAGTTGACGATGACACCGCAACCCCGGGCGATCATGGCAGGCAGAAAGCTCCGCAGTACGTTGGCCACGCCCTTGATGTTGATGTCGATGAGGCGGTCGAAGTCGTCGGCCGGCACCTGCCACAACGGCGCGTTGGCGTTGATGATGGCCGCATTATTGAGGAGCAGATCAGGTGCTTCCTGTTCGGCCAACAGCCGGTCGGCCCACGCTTGCACCTGATCGCGGCGTACCACATCGACAAGAGTGAAATCGTGCGGCGAACCGAAGCGCTGCCGCAGATGATCCAGCTCGGTGGCGGAACGCCCGCAGCCGAAAACAATGTGGCCCAACTCGATGAAGCGCTCGGTCAGCGCTCGGCCCAGGCCGCGCGTTACACCGGTCAGCACGATTCGCCGCGGAGATGTCGTTGTCATGATAAACTCTGTTGTCTTTCCTTTCTATGTTCTCTGGGACTCTGTGGCTAATTCTTTTGGGGAACAGCCGCTGCTTGCAGGTAAGCAATCAGGTCGGCGACATCCTGCTTGCTCAGTTGCGCCTCCAGGCCTTCGGGCATGAGCGATTTGCCCGTTGCCTGAATTTCCTCGATTTGATCGCGCAAAATCGTGTCCTCGGCTTTTTCGCCGCGGCGCAACGTCACGCTGGAGGCCGTGTCCGCAGCGATCAGGCCGCTGAACACCTGCCCTTTTTTGGTCGTGACCTGATAATTCAGATAACGCGAGTCTACTTCTCGGCTGGGATCGAGGATATCGTTGAGTAGCTGCTCGGCAGATTTGTTGCGCAGCACAGCCAATAAATCCGGGCCGACCTCGAATCCTTCGTTGTCCAAACGATGACAGATGCTGCAGTTCTTCTTGAAGATAGCCTTGCCGCGCACCGTGTCTGTTTGCAACTCCAGAGCCTCACGGTAGGCAGCGACGACTTTCTGGCGTTCCGGGGCCGCCTGTCCGGCCAGGAGATGCCGGGCGCGTTGGCGAATGTCGGCATTGGCGTGCCGGCGCAGTTGTTCCAAACGCTGCGGTTCCAGTTGATTGCCCAGCACTTTCTTTTGCTCGATGGCGTCGAGCAAGCGCGGCAGACGATCGGCCCGTGCGAACAGTGCCTCGACAGCCTCGCGGCGAACACTGGGACTGTAGCCGTTCCAGGCAGCGAGAAGCCGGTCGGCAACTTCCGGTTGTGGATGCGATGACAAAGCGCGAATCATGGCCAACTGTACTTCCGGCGGCGTTTGCGGACTGAGGAGATCGTCTGCCGCCGCCGCCGCCACAGCATAGGGGCCGCGGCCCAGCAAGCGAAGGGCGGCGATACGCTCCGCCAGCGGGCGCTTGGGGTCTCGACTTGTATTCGCCGCCTGTTCAAACAACGGGCGGACACCTTCGACCGCTTCTTGCAGTGAGGCAGGCGGCTTGTCCCAGAGCTGCGTCAGCGGCCGTGAGCTGTTCTGCAAACCCTGGCCAAGACCATCGAGGACAGCAAACTGCCACGGCGCGGACCCGCTCGTTCCTGCACGCGGAGCAGCAACGAGCAAACACAATGCTTTTTTAAGATCTGTATTATCTGTTTTGGTGCCGACGAGTGCAGCCAAGCGGGAAAGCAATCGCAAATGGGCTGTCCCCCTGGTTCCCTCGCGGAGGGTGGGAACGATAAAGTCTGGATCTTGGACCAAAGATTCCAGCAGAGCGATGCCGGAACCGTGGATTGAGCTGAGTACCGCTGTTTGTGTCCAGCGATCACAGGCATCCCGGCGTGCGATGCGTGCCAACGCCGCCACCATTTCGGGACCAGCGCCGGCGCCCAACGTGAAGGCCAACTGGAAGCGCACACGCGGTGAGGAATCGTCCGTCCGCGCGGCCACGGCAGCACGCAGTTTCACCGAACTGGACAGATATTCCTCGGACAAACGCAATGCCTGTTCACGCACGCCGGGCACCGGATCTTTCAACGCTTGTTCGATGTCCTCCGCAGTCAGTACCTTCAAGCCGTGCAGTGTCCACAGGCAATGCGCCCGTCCAGGAGCCGACTTGCTTGTACGGGCGAAGTCGCGCAGCCAGCGCACGGCACTGCGATCCTGGCGTTCGATCAGCAGGCGCTGCGCGGTCAGCCGCCACCATAAATTGCCATCGTTGAGATGTTCGACGAGTGCTTGCGTGGATGCCTTCCGCAAGGAAGGTTTGCGGCCCGGTTGGCCGGCGGCGCGAACGCGCCAGATACGGCCACGGCCGCGGCTTTCCAGGTTCAGTTTCTTCTTGATGTCTTCTGGCAGCGACAACGGCGTCTCGATCACCTCGCGGTAGAAATCGAGCACATAGAGCGCGCCGTCTGGTCCTAGCGTCAAATGTACCGGACGAAACCAAGTATCGGTCGAAGCTAGAAACTCGCACTTCTGCTCATCGTCAGCGCGCTGGGCAATAAATGTGGCACCGTGATCAATAAGCACATCGCGATGGATGAGATTGTTGGCCGGGTCGCAGACGAAGACATTGCCGCGATATGCTTCCGGAAAACCGTCGGCGGCGTAGACAAGGGGACTGCAGGCCGAGGTGATATATCCTCCGGGCACCAGCTCCGTAGCCGCGAATTGGCGCGGATTGTAACCACCCTTGCCTTCCTTGCGGCGCGTGGTGCGTTCGACGCGCCATGCCTCAAACGGACTGATGCGATGCACCTGGCAAGCGGCGCCGTGGTCGGGAATGTCCAACGTGACGGCGCTGACTGCCAGGGCTGGATTGCGGCGCAGATAAGAATCGGGTAGCACAATATGCCGCAGGTGTTGGCTATTGGTAGCCGTGAACCAGTGTTGCCAGTCATCGGGAGCCAGACCGTACTGTCCGCCGCCGGAGGTCGCTTCCAGACTGCCGGGCGTCTCCGGATGAAAGCGAATGCCACGGCCGCGCAGCGTCAACGGCGGCATGTCCAGTTTCTCTAAGGAGTGAATGGTGCCGCCGTCGCCGCCGACCATACCATAAACCCAGTTATCCAATCCCCATTGGAGACTATTGACGAGTTGCTGAATGTTGGCCAGATTGAAGCCGGTGTACAGCACGCGCTGTCGATCCGCCTTGCCGTCGCCATCAGTATCTTCGAGATAGAGAAGGTCCGGCGCATTCGCTACCAACAATCCGCCGCGCCAGGGAAGTACGCCGGTAGGAAAACGCAAACCCTCAGCATAGACACGGCTCGTCTCATACGTGCCGTCGCCGTCGTGGTCTTCCAGCACCTTGATGCGTCCCGAGGTGATGCGTCCCGTGGCCACGCCGCCGTTGGGGTAGCCACGCATCTCGGCAACGAAGATGCGGCCCTCCTCGTCGAAGGCCATCGCTACCGGATCGATCACGTCCGGCTCAGCGGCCACGAGGTCGATTTCAAACCCTTTGGGCAGTCGAAAGGTCGCTTGCTCTTCACGCGGCGACAAGGGACTTTTCGGCGCTCCGCCCGGCTTCGGCTCCGCTGCATCGATGGCCAAAATGATAACGAGTGTACATCCCAGGATCGAGCTTAACTGTACCCATGTCGTTCGTGCATGCATCTTCGTCGTCCTGTTATTCGTGGAAGGAATCGCGGAGTTCAGTCTAACCAACGCGGCCCCTTCCGTCGAGCGATGCCCCCAGTTATCTAGCAGGGACTGGTTCGCTAGCGTGAAGCCGCAATCTTACTCTTCTGTTTTTCCAGTGATCTCCTATCAAGTCAGCATGACACTACCGAACCTCCTGATTGTCGGCGCCAGTACCCGTGCTGCTGCCTTCTCGGCCTTGCGAGCGGGGCTGCGTCCCTGGTGTGTCGATCTGTTTGCTGATCGCGATTTGCAGCAACGTTGCACCGTCACACGGCTGACCGGACGTTACCCGGAGGGATTTCGACATATCCTTGAAAGCGACCGGCCTGGCCCGTGGATGTACACCGGTGGACTGGAAAATCGGCCACGTTTCGTGCAGCGGATGGCGCAGCGGCGGCCCTTGTGGGGGAATGCAGGGATAGCCCTGTCGCGCTGCCGCGATCCCCGCTATGTCGCTGCGATCTTGCGTTCGGCCGGGATGCCAGTGCCGGCGGTGATCAATGCTGTCGAGGAAGCGTCTGCAGCGCGGCGCTGGTTGCTCAAGCCGCGCCAGGGTGCAGGGGGAAAGGGCATTCGCCTGTGGACACCGAAGGAGAATTCATGGGATGAAAAAGATGTCTATTGCCAGGAATTCATTGAGGGTGAAGCGCTGGCCCTACTTTTTCTCGGCGACGGCCAGACGGCCCATCTCTTGGGCGTGACGCGACAGCTGGTCGGCGAACCGTGGCTACATGCGGCGCCGTTTCATTACTGCGGCAGCATCGGCCCGCTGGATCCTCGCCTGATCCAGCATCCGTCTCTGGCGGAGCTGGGACACCAGCTCGGTTCGGAATGCAGGCTGACGGGTTTGTTCGGTGTGGACGGCGTGCTGCAGGATGGCGTCTTCTGGCCAGTGGAGATCAATCCGCGCTACACCGCTTCCATCGAAGTATTGGAACAGGCCACGGGATCAGCACTGATGAAATGGCATGCTCATATTTTCACACATCGACGCTTACCGGATGTGCTTCTATCTGCTGCCGGGATCGGTCGTACCATCGGCAAAGCTATCCTCTTTGCACACGCGGATCTGCACTTCCCCGCCGAGGGTCCGTGGTTGCCGGATCTGCGTTCACCCCGGCCGGTCCAAGAATTGCCGAGTTTCGCCGACATTCCCGCAGCTGGCGAACACATCGAGAAGGGCAAACCCATCCTGACCTTCTTCGCCGCAGCCGATTCTCCTACTGCCTGTGAGAACGCACTGCGGCAAATTGCTGCGGATCTCGACCGCTGGCTGTTGGAGCGATAAACTGGTCCTTATGTTGCTAAACGAACGTGCTTTGCGTCTGGCCGATCACATGGCTGCCACTGCTGCCGCCCTGCGCATCGCCGTGGCCAACACTGCCAACGGCGCTCGCATCCTCGATTGCGGCATCGCTGCCGAGGGGGGCTTGCAGGCCGGCCTGGCCCTGGCGCGCGTCTGCCTGGCAGGATATGCCGAAGTGGCTCTCGTGCCCGGCCCTTCCCCTATTTCCCCCCCGGGAACGGAGGGGGATCAAGAGGGAGTATCGGCGCCCCTGGTGCAGGTCTACAGTGATCATCCCGTCTTGGCGTGCATGGCCTCGCAGTATGCCGGCTGGCAAGTATCGGTTGGCAAATTCTTTGCGATGGGTTCCGGTCCCATGCGCGCCGCTTACGGCAAGGAAGAATTGTTCGATCACATCCCCGGCCGTGAGCAGGCCAGCGCCGCCGTCGGCGTATTGGAGACGTCCCAATTGCCCGGCGACGAGGTGGCGGCCTATCTCGCCGAGAAACTGAACCTGCCGCCGAACAAACTGACGTTGCTGGCCGCTCCGGCGTCGAGCCAGGCCGGCAACGTGCAGGTGGTGGCACGCTCGCTGGAGACAGCTCTGCATAAACTGTATGAACTGAAGTTTGATCTCAGACAAATCGTATCCGGTTACGGCATAGCACCGCTGCCGCCGGTCGCTGCCGATTTTCTCGGTGCCATCGGCCGCACCAACGACGCCATCCTCTACGGCGGCCAGGTCGTGCTGTGGGTTAGGGGCGACGACGAGCAGTTGGCAGAGATTGGCCCCAAGGTACCCTCGTCCGCCTCGCCCGATCATGGTGCTCCCTTCACCGAGATTTTCGAGCGCTATGAGCGCGATTTTTATCGCATCGATCCGTTGCTGTTCTCGCCGGCAGTGATTGTGTTGCAGAACCTGCGCACGGGAAAGAGCCACGTATTTGGCCGCATCGAGCGTGCGGTGCTGCGGCGCTCCTTTGGATATAACGAACGGCCGACGTAAGCTGGCAGGTTAGGGTCGTACCAGCCAGCTTACGTCGGCCGTTCGTCCATCAGGGGCAGCGCGAGTCGAATTCCCCCTGGCGGGCGCTGCGGGTTGGCTGCCTCGCCGGTCGGTTCGCCGAAGACAACACCGTCGGCCACCGCCACAGCGCGGACAGAGATACGGCGGCGGATCAGGGCCGGGGCATGACCGCGGCAGACGACGGGAACGGCGCGGCAAGCCGTGCCACGCACGAAGCCGGGTCGCTGCGGGTCGGCGCCCTCCACCAACACATCAAGATGCCGGCCCAGTAAACTGCGACAATATGTCTCTGTCAAGTCGCGTTCGATTTCCCGCAGCCGGGCGTGACGCTCGGCGACGACGGCGGGCGGCACACGCTCGCTCCAACTCGCTGCCGCGGTTCCGGCGCGCGGACTGTAGGAAAAAATGTGAATGCGGGCAAAACCCACCTCGCGGACCACCCGGCAAGTCGCTTCAAAATCGGCATCGGTCTCGCCGGGAAAACCGAGGAGGACATCGGTGGTAAAGGCCGGCTGATCGAGCACCGCTCGGATGCGCCGGCAGCGTTCGAGGAAACCGGCACTGCGATAACGCCGTTTCATGCGAGCGAGGATGCGATCCGAACCGCTCTGCAGACAGAGGTGCAAATGCGGACAGATGCGTGGCTGCTCGGCCAAGACGCGCACCAGGTCGTCGCGCGCCTCGGCAGCTTCGAGGCTGCTCAGGCGAATGCGGAAATCGCCGGGCAATTCGGCCAAGCGTTCCAACAGGTGCCACAAGCGGCGCCATTCAGATTTTGGTTTGCCGCGACTGAGGTCGATGCCGTAATGTCCCAGATGAATGCCCGTCAAGACGATTTCTTGATAACCATACTCTATTAATCGCTCAACTTCGGCACGGATCTCTGCCGGCGTACGGCTCCGCAGCGAGGGGCGGACGTGGGGGATGATACAATAGCTGCAATTGAGCAAACAGCCGTCCTGCACCTTGACGAAGGCGCGTTGATGCGCGTCGAAGCGCGAGATGCCGGGAATGGCCTGGATGACGCCGAACGCCGCCAATGCCTCGCCAATGCGCGCCTTGTCGGTGACGACCTTGACGACGCCCGGCAGACGAGCGACGGCATCGGGATCGCGTGTGGCATAACAGCCCATGACGACGATGGCAGCGTGCGGCTGCGCCTGGTGCAGCCGGCGCACGGCCTGCCGGCTCTTGGCATCGCCCTCGGCGGTGACGGTGCAGGTATTGACAATGCATAGATCCGCCGGCTGCCCTTCAGGCGCCTCGATGTAGCCGTTGGCTTCCAGTGTCTCTTTGACGTACTGCGTCTCGTACTGGTTGACTTTGCAACCCAGAGTAACGAGACGGCACGTGCGCGGCGTGGTCATGTTAGTTTCCATACTGGGTTGGATCGGTGATACCGGCCGCCTCGAAGCCGGCGCGGCGCAGCACACACGAATCGCAGCGGCCGCAGGCAGCGCCGTCCGGTGCCGGATCGTAACAGCTATGCGTCAGTCCGTAATCGACACCCAGCGAAACGCCGAGGCGGATGATGTCGGCTTTTGACAACCGAATCAACGGTGTATGGATACGGAAACGTCCCTTGGTTTCGACGCCGGCTTTTGTGGCGAGGTTCGCCAGCTGCTCGAACGTGGCGATGAATTCCGGGCGGCAATCCGGATAACCAGAGTAATCGATTGCATTTACTCCTATATAAATGTCGAAACTGCCCAGTACCTCGGCCCAGGCCAGCGCCAGGGCGAGAAAAATTGTATTGCGAGCCGGAACATAGGTAATGGGAATATCCGTGCGCATCGCTTCGAGAGAGCGGTCATGCGGGACGGGAAGGTCCGCTGTCAGGGCCGAGCCGCCGAAGGCACGCAGATCTAATTCGATGATGCGTTGCTCGATCGCGCCGAGAGCGGCGGCAACACGACGGGCCGCTGCCAATTCCGCCGCATGACGTTGGCCGTAGGCGATCGTCAGGGCATGGCAGCGGAAACCATCACGCCGGGCCACCGCCAGCACCGTCGCCGAATCGAGTCCGCCGCTCAGCAACACTACCGCCGGCCGAGTGTTGTCTCTCATTTGCATCCTCTCTGCGATTTCCGCTCGCATCTCTTGAAAGAATGCTGTGATGCAGGTTATGGTAGGGAAATCCCGGCGTCCGAAAAACGGGACCTGTGCGTTCCCAAGCAGAGCTTAGGAACGAGGAGGAGGCGCTCCTATGCCTATTTCCTTTCCATGCGGTGAATGCGGCAAGCGTCTCAAGGCGCCCGATGAGCTGGCCGGCAAACGACGGCCTTGTCCCAATTGCGGGCATCCGGTGCTTGTCCCGGAAGCGGAGGCAAACAGCGCCGGTTATCTGTTGCAAGATGAGTCGCCGCAATCCCCGCCCCAAGGGGCGCTAACGCAATCCTGCTCGTCGGCAAACGAGAGCGAGCGGGGGCGCGTCTGGGCCTCGAGAGAAGAAGCGCCAGCGGTGACGACAACGCGCCCTGTCGGTCCCACGATGTTGCCGCCGTTGACCATGAACGAACCGCCGTTGTGGCTGCGGCACCTCCATTGGTTGTTGGTCCTGGCCTTGCTGCCCCTGGCTTTTTCTTTGCTAAACAAGAGCGATGAAGAGGATTTCCACGAACGGTTCCGCAAAACGATGGAAACAGCGCCGGAAGACGTACAGCTACGGATCCTCCATGTGCTCCAGAAAGCTAACGATGAGGCAGCCGATGACGAAAACGGGGGGGTGTCCCGCGAGGATCTGTTTGCTGCTCTGCCGGAACACAAACTGATCGGTGCGCTTGTGCCTTATGGCAGTTTCGCGCACTGGGGGTTCGCAGCCGGCTCCGCCGTTCTGTTCATGGCCTTTTTCCTCCTTTTGGCCTCGCACAAGACGGCGAACCCGCTTCACCTGCTGGGGATGGGCTTGTTCACGGCGACTATTGGCATCCTGTTGTTGCTGCTGCTGCAAACGATCGCCAATTGGACGCAGGGCATCTGGCTGCGCGGCGGGAGCATTGTGGTGGTGATCTTCTACATCGTGAAGCTCATCGGCTTTTCGTACCAGGCGGCGCTCGACCCAGACAACGGCTTCTTCCTCAGTTTTGTGGGCTACACGCTGGGCGTCGGCTTCTGCGAGGAATTATGCAAGGCGCTACCGTTGCTTTGGTATTATCACAATAACAACCCGTCCTCGCGGCGTTGGCGCACCGCCTTCTTATGGGGCCTCGCCTCGGGCGCCGGCTTCGGCATCGCTGAAGGCATCATGTATTCCAGCCGTTATTACAACGGCATCAGCGGTGCAGACACGTATGTTGTCCGTTTTATCTCTTGTGTCGCCCTTCATGCGCTGTGGACCGGCTCGGTCGCCATTACGCTCCATCAGAAGCAAAGTTTGCTCCACGCTGTAGACAGCTGGTACGAGTACATCCCGCGCCTGTATCTGATCGTCGGCGTGCCGATGGTCCTGCACGGGCTGTACGATACGCTGTTGAAAAAAGATATGAACGCCGTCGCTCTGGGCGTGGCCGTGCTGAGTTTCCTGTTCCTGGCGTTTCAGATCAGCCGTTGGCACAGCGAGGACGATGAGGAAGCCCACAGGGCGATGTTACGCGAATACAAGCGCCGCCGAGCCGCGATGTCATAGCGAATTTCGCTTCGCAATTCCTGGAAAAGTACGGCTGCTACCGGGAAGGCCGGACGCAAGAGGAAGTGGCCCGGCAGCCCGACAAGCCGCTGGACAGAGTGCGGAACTGGCTGGCACGCGGCCGCGAATCGTTGCGCAAACGCCTGCTGCGTCGCGACGTTTCCTTGTCTACGGAGGGAGCGAGCGCCGCTCTGGGGGCCTCGGCCTGCCCCTTCAGCGACTGGAACAGCATAATTGATCGCTTCGCTCGAAACGATAAGCCACGCTGTTTCTCACAATCCCAGTACGTCCTTCATCGTGTAGCGTCCTGGCGGTTTGGCGGCCAGGAACTTCGCTGCCAACAGTGCTCCGCGAGCGTAGCTATCGCGGCTGTGGCCCTTGTGGACCAGTTCCAGTGATTCGCCCAGGGCACTAAAAATGATGGTGTGTTCACCCACGTTGTCGCCGGTGCGCAGGGCGTGGATACCGATCTCGTGCGGCGGACGCTCGCCCACCAAGCCTTCGCGGCCATGACGCAGCTGTGTCTGGCCCATCACCTCCTGCACAATGCGGGCGAAGTGCAAGGCCGTGCCACTGGGGGCATCCTTCTTGAAACGATGATGCCGTTCGACAATCTCGACATCGAAACCTTTATCTTTGAGCAGCGTTGCTGCCTGGCGCACCAGCTGAAAGAGGACATTGACTGACAGGCTCATGTTCGGGGCCATCAGCAGGGCGGTGTGATGGGCGGCGGCTTCGATCTCGCTGCGCTGTTGGGCGGTGTGTCCGGTTGTCGCCACCACCAACGGAATGCGGTGCTGGACGCACACAGGCAACACCGCCATCGTGCCTTCTGGCGTCGAGAAGTCGATGAGCACATCTAAGGGGCGTTCCCCTGTGTGTACGGCGGGCTGGTAATCCGCCGCGCTGATAAGGGGCACGCCGAGTTTGCCGAGTCCGGCGATATCGCCAATGTCTTGCCCCAGCCGCGGATGATGGGGGGCTTCCAGGGCGGCGCCAAGCACCAGATCGCTGTCTTCACTGATCAAGTGTACCAGGCGTTGACCCATGCGGCCGGCGGCACCGTTGATACCGAGGATGGTTTTCATGGTTGTTCCCTCCGCTGCTATCTTACGCGATCCGCTGACGAGCGGGATGTTCCCCTATCTCACTCGCCACTTTATTTTCTCATTTTCTCTCGTTGCCCCTGTTGCCATCGCGCAGTCTCTTCATTAAACTGAGAATTGGCCTACCAATAATCGATGTACCCACTCCGACTTGTCAGAGAAGACGGTCGTTCCGAGAACATGGGCTGCAACCATGATCCGCCGACTTCTTGTTTGCTCTCATTGCTCTTTAATCAGCGGTATATTTGCTGTCCTCCTTCTGCCCTTGCTTGCACGGCGGGCTGGTGGGGAGGAACAGGCCGAATGGCCCTTCACGGCTCCTCAGCGTCCAGCCCTCCCCCAAGTCCACAAGCATGCCTGGATACGCAATCCTATCGACGCCTTCGTGCTGGCGGGGCTGGAAAAAGCCGGGCTGCAACCCAACCCGCCCGCTGACAAGATCACCCTGCTGCGCCGTGTTACTTTCGACCTGACGGGCCTCTTGCCGACGCCAGCCGAACGCGATGCTTTCCTTGCTGATCATGCTCCCGACGCCTACGAGCGCCTGGTCGATCGTTTGCTCCGCTCGCCCCATTTCGGCGAACGCTGGGCACAGCATTGGCTCGACGTGGTGCGCTTCGCCGAGACGGACGGCTTCAAGCTCGACCGGCTGCGGCCCGAGGCCTGGCGCTACCGCGATTACGTCATCCGCTCCTTTAATAGCGACCTGCCCTATGATCGTTTTCTGAGTCAGCAAATTGCCGGCGATGAACTGGAGCCGAACAATCCCGACGCCCTCATCGCCACCGGCTTTTATCGGCTGCCGCCCGAGGAAACCAACGGCTCGGATTATCGTATGATCCGCCAGGACCTTCTCGATGACGTTACCGATGTCTTCGGCACCACCTTCCTTGGCCTGACCTTTGGCTGCGCGCGGTGCCACGATCACAAGTTCGATCCCTTGACGCAGAAAGATTATTTTCGTCTGCAAGCGTTCTTCACGCCGCTGATGCAGCGCGACTTGCCCTTGGCTTCGGCAGAGGAGCAGGCGGCGTATCGACACAAGCTGGCCAAATGGGAGGAAGCCACCAAGGCATGGCGCGCCCAGTGCGACGCCCTGCTTGCCGGACCTCGCCAGGCGATCCGCGCGGAAGTAATCGCCACCTTCGATCCCGAAACCCAGAAGGCACTGACAACACCGACAGCGAAGCGAACGCCGTTGCAGCGTCAACTGGCGGCGTTGGCGGGCAAGCAGGTCGAGCGCAAAGTGAGCCGGGCCTATCGCCGGCTGCCAAAGGAACAGCGGGCGATCTATGACGAGTTGCAGAAGAAGATTGCGGCAGGCCAACCAGAGCCACTGCCGGTGGCGATGGGGGTGAGCGACATCGACGGCGAGCCGCCGCCAACCTATCGTCTGGCGACCGGCAATTATCTCCGCCCACGCGAGCGGGTGCAGCCGGACTTTCCGGAATGTTTGAAGCCGGCGGCGAGCAGGGGCAGTCATGCCTCCGGGCCTGGAGCGAACCGGGGGGTTAATCCCTCCCGTTCACCCGTTGCCAGACGTATCGACCTCGCGCGTTGGCTATGCCGGTCCGATCATCCGTTGACCAGCCGCGTCATCGTCAACCGCCTCTGGCAGCATCATCTCGGTGTCGGCATTGTGGCCACGCCCAACGACTTCGGCGCTCAGGGTGAAAAACCTACGCATCCGGAATTGCTCGATTACCTGGCCACCGAGCTGATCCGCAATGGCTGGAAGCTTAAAGCGATTCACCGGCTGATCGTAACTTCGGCGACGTATCGTCAGGCGTCCGCGTCGAGTCGCAATGCCCAGGCAGACAAGGCTGCGGCGGTCGATCCCGAAAATAAACTGCTGTGGCACGCACGGGTCAAACGGCGCGAGGCCGAGGCGATTCGCGATGCCATGCTGCAAGCATCGGGACAGCTGAATTGGCGCATGGGCGGACCTAGCAATTGTCCGCTCCTGCCCGCCGCCGCCATGGAAAGCAAATATGCCTGGGATCCCGACCAACGTCCCTGTGATCGCAACCGCCGCTCGATCTATGTGCTGGCCAAACGCAACTTCTCGTATCCGCTGTTCGCCGCCTTCGACGAGCCGGATCGGCTGAACAGCTGCCCGGTTCGTCCAGTCACGACCACCGCCCCGCAAGCGCTGGCCCTGCTCAACAGCGAGTTCGCGTTGACCCAGGCGCGGCATCTGGCCAGCCTTTTGGTCTCGGAGCACGGCCCGGCGGTTGTTCCGCTGATTCGGGCCGCTTATTTGCGTGTTTTCAGCCGCGAGCCGGATACTCAAGAGATCGCCGCAGCGGAGAAGTTCTTGCGGCATCAAACGCGATTGATCGGCCTGGCGGAGCCGCGATTCGTAAGGAGCGGAGGTGGAAGACTGCTGCCTAACGGTCGCGGCTCCGACATGGCCGCTGTGGTTGATTTCTGCCACGCCCTGCTGAACTCGGCCGAGTTCCTCAACGTGGAATAAAACGATGATACCCTCTCCCTTTTCTCCTTCTGTCCACATTGCCCGGCCCACGTCGCGGCGAGAGTTTCTGCTGCGTGCCGGGGCCGGCTTTGGTGGTCTGGCCTTGGCGGCGCTCTGGGCCCGTGATGCCGCCGCCAGTAACCCGCTGGCCCCGCGTCCGCCGCACTTTCCGGCCCGCGCTCGCAGCGTGATCTTCTGTTTCATGGACGGCGGTCCCAGCCACCTCGACTTATTCGATCCCAAGCCGTTGCTCAAGAAATTGGCCGGCAAGCCGCTACCGCCAAGCTTTCCGCGTCCGATAACGGCGATGGGCAGCACCGCCTATACGCCGCTGTTGGCGTCCACGCGCACCTTCAAGCAACATGGGCAATCGGGTTTGTGGGTAAGCGACTGGTACCCGGAAATCGCGCGCTGCGTCGATGACATCGCGGTGATCCGCAGCTGCCGCGCCGATGGGCAGACACACGTGGCCAGCGTTTGTCAGATGAACACAGGCAATCTGCGTCCCGGCCGGCCGTCGCTGGGTGCCTGGGCACTTTACGGCCTGGGGACCGTCTGCGATAATCTGCCGGGCTTTGTGGTGTTAACCGATTCGGATGCCGAGCCGCCGGGCGGCGACCACAACTGGGGGACCGGCTTCATGCCAGCCACGTACCAGGGCACGCACTTCGCTCCCGGCAAAACGCCGATTCTCTATGCCGATTTACCGGCCGGCATCACCATCCTCCGCCAACGGGCCAAGGTCGATTACATCAACGCCTTGAACAGGCACTATGAGGCGCGGCTATTGAGCCGCGGCCGTAAGGAAGCGGCAGCATGGCCGCTTCCTTACGATCGCGGCTCAGCTGAGATCCTGCCGGAAGTCGAGTCCATCGAGGCCCGCATCGCCGCCTACGAATTGGCCTATCGTATGCAGTCCAGTGCCCCCGATGTCGTCGATCTGTCCCGCGAAACCGCCGAGACACATCGGCTGTACGGGCTTGATCGCCCAGAGACGGCAGCCAATGGCCGTAATTGTCTACTCGCGCGCCGCCTGGTGGAGCGCGGGGTGCGTTTCGTGCAGCTGTACATGGGGGCGGGCAGCCGCTGGGATGCTCACAGCGACCTGGATAAGAACCATGCCCAGGCCTGCCTGGAAAGCGATCGGCCCATCGCCGGCTTGCTCCGCGATCTGAAGCGGCGCGGCCTGCTCGATTCGACGTTGGTGGTATGGGGAGGGGAATTTGGCCGCACACCGATGAGCGAGAGTGGTAACGGCCGCGATCACAACCCGTTCGGCTTTACCATGTGGATGGCCGGCGGAGGCGTCAAGGGCGGCATCACCTACGGCAGCACAGATGACATCGGCCTGTATGCCGTGGACAAGCCAGTCCACGTCCATGATATCCACGCCACCATCCTCGCCCTGCTCGGGCTCGATCACAAGCAGCTGACGTTCCCGCACGATGGCCGCGACGAACGCTTGACGGAGACGAGCGGCCACGTGATCGAGGCGATTTTACGCTAGACCTTGTCCCAATAAATCGTCCGGCAGCGGGGGCACTGACCCATCTGGTATTCGACCTGTTCGCCGGACAGAAAGGTGAACGAATAGTTCTCCAGCAGGGGCAATGGCCAACCGCATACGCACAAGGTTTCGTCTCGCTCTTCACGGCCTATTAAATGTCCCCAAAGGGGGCTGAAAAATTGAATCCAACTTTGCGAACGTCGAGAGCGACCTTTGCGGCACCAGCGGACATCCTCCGGTTCGCTCATCCCCAGTTTGCGGCACGCGCGGACAATAGCATAAGGCGGGGCGTCGCATTCAACTTCCAGGGGGCCCAAATGGTTCGACATGGTTCTGACCTCGTTCAAGACAGCCATTCGGTCTCTCCATAATAAATTAGCAAGTACCGTGCCACGTGTCAGCCGATAGTTGCATCGCTGTCTCGCAAACGAAATAGGAGAATGCCATGCGTTATGTCTACTGGCTCGTTGTTATCTTGTCCTTCCCTGCAGGATCGCTTACCGCGGCGGATGCTTACAAATATGCCGGACTGCCGCCGGAGAAAGCCGCCGCCGCCATGACCGTGCCGGAAGGCTTCGAGGTCCAGCTGTTTGCCGGCGAGCCAGACGTGCGGCAGCCGATCGCTTTTTGCCTGGACGACCGCGGCCGGCTGTGGGTGGCCGAGGCGTACAGTTACCCCATTCGTCGATCCGAAAAAGAGGCGAAAGACCGCATCCTCATCTTCGAGGACAGCGACGGCGACGGCAAGTTCGACAAGCGCACCATCTTCATGGAGGGGTTGAACCTGGTCAGCGGCCTGGAGGTTGGTTTCGGTGGCGTGTGGATCGGAGCGGCCCCGTATCTGATGTTTGTGCCGGTCAAACCGGGCGAGGACAAACCGGCGGGCAAGCCGCAAATCCTCCTGGACGGCTGGCACTACGAGGACACACACGAAACCTTGAACGCCTTCTGCTGGGGACCGGATGGCTGGCTATACGGCTGCCACGGTGTCTTCACGCATTCGCGGGTCGGCAAGCCGGGCACGCCGGACAAGGACCGCATTCCGCTCAACGCCGCTGTCTGGCGCTATCATCCGACCAAGCATATTTTCGAGGTATTCGCCCACGGCACCAGCAATCCCTGGGGACTTGATTTCGACGCCCACGGCCAGGCATTCGTCGAGGCGTGCGTCATCCCGCACGCTTTCCACATCATCCAGGGCGGCCGTTATCACAGACAGGCCGGATCGCATTTTAATCCGCACACCTACGCCGATATCCAGACCATTGCCGATCATCTGCACTGGCAGGGCGCCGATCCATGGAAGGCCATCGCTACCTCCGCCAGCCACGGCGGCGGTCACGCTCATTGCGGTCTCTTGATCTACCAGGGCGGCGCCTGGCCGGAGGTGTATCGCGGCAAGATGTTCATGGGCAACATCCACGGCCATCGCCTTAACATGGATGTGCTCCAACCCAAAGGCTCCGGATTTGTCGCCTCGCACGGTCCCGATTTTCTCCTGGCCAACGATGCCTGGGCACGGTTCATCAACCTGCGCTCTGGCCCGGACGGCAACGTCTATCTCCTCGACTGGTATGACCAACAAGCGTGTCATCACGGTGACCCCAATGTCTGGGACCGCGGCAACGGCCGCATCTATACGATCCGCTATCGTGGTACCAGGCCGGTAACAGGCGTGGACCTGAGCCAAAAAAGTGACAAGGAGTTAGTAGAGCTGTTATTGCACAAAAACATCTGGTACGCACGGCACGCGCAACGGCTGCTGCAAGAGCGAGCGAACCGGCAGCACAAACTGCCGGGTGTTCGGGAAGCGCTGGCCCCGATAGCGTTCCAGCATCCGGACGAGACACGGCGGCTGCGCGGCTTGTGGGCGCTGCATGTTACCGGCGGCTTGACGGAAGAAGACATTCACAAAGCGCTGGACGATGAGGTCGCCTACGTCCGCGGTTGGGCAGTGCAGCTGGCGCTGGAAGACGGCAAAGCGTCCGAAGCGCTGTTGAAGAAATTGGCCGTGATGGCCGCTCGGGATTCATCGCCCGTGGTACGCCTCTATCTGGCCAGCGGCATGCAGCGCTTGCCGTTGCCGCAGCGCTGGGACGTGCTACAAGGACTGCTGACGCATTCGGAAGACAGGGGCGATCCCAATTTGCCGCTTCTGTACTGGTACGCGCTGGAACCGTTGGCCGGGGCGGCGCCGAAACGAGCACTGCAATGGGCCTGTGCGGCGAAGGCGTCGCCCTTGTTGCTGCCGTTCACAGTGCGGCGCATTGCCTCAGCGGGTACGCCGGAAGCGTTAGCGCTGGTGGTAAAGGCGCTGGCTGCCGAGGAGGACGCCGGACGGCAGCGGGCGATCTTGCGCGGCATCCATGAAGCACTGAAAGGCCGGCGCCGTGCACCGATGCCAAGCGAGTGGTCCGCCGCTTTCGCCAAGCTCGCGCACAGCAAGGATGCCGAAGTACGGCGGCAAGCCACGACTTTGGCCGTGATCTTCGGCGATGCCCAGGCATTCGCCGAGCTACGCCGTATCTTGAGCGATCCCCGTAACGACGCCAGCGCACGTCAGAGCGCCCTCACTGCGCTTCTGGACGCGCGCGACAAGGATCTCGCTCCCGTGTTGCAGCGGCTCATTGCGGAAAAACCGCTGCGCAGCGCCGCCCTGCGCGGCCTGGCTTTCTACGACGATCCGAAAACTCCGCAAAAGATCGTGCAGGCGTTCGGCTCGTTCACGCCAGAGGAAAAACGTGACGCCCTGAACACGCTGGCTTCGCGGGCTACCTACGGCAAGGCGCTGATGGAAGCTATCGCCGCCAAGAGCATTCCCGCATCGGATGTGCCTGCCGAGATCGTGCGTCAACTCCGCAATCTTCACGACCAGAAGCTGGATGAACGCATCACCGCCGTATGGGGCATTATCCGCACCACGCCGGCCGAGCGTATTCGGCTCATCCGTGCCTGGAGGCAGAAGATCCTGCAGGCTGAGACGGCGCCCGACCTATCCCTGGGCCGGGCCGTCTTCGCCAAAACCTGCCAGCAATGCCATACCCTGTACGGCAGCGGCGGCAAGGTCGGTCCCGACATCACCGGCTCTAACCGGGCCGATCTCAATTATCTGCTGGAGAACATCCTCGATCCCAGCGCCGTGATCCCCAACGAGTACAAAGCGACGGTGTTGACGCTGCAAGACGGCCGAGTCATCACCGGCATCGTCCGCGCCGAGACGCCTGCCGCCCTCACGGTCGTCACCGCCAACGAAACGCTGACCGTCCCGGTCAACGAGATTGAAGAGCGCACCTCTAGCCCCACCTCGATGATGCCGGACGATCTGCTCAAGCCGCTCCGCGACGACGAAGTACGCGCTCTGATTGCTTACCTGCGTCATCCGTCTCAGGTGCCGATATTGGCCACACCAGATAATGCCAAGGACTTCTTCAATGGCAAAGATTTAACTGGCTGGGACGGCGCTGCGCAGCTGTGGTCGGTTGAGGACGGCGAGATCGTCGGTAAAAGTCCTGGCTTGAAGCGCAACGAGTTCCTCAAAAGCCAGATGCTCGCTGCCGATTTTCGCTTGACACTGAAAGTGAAATTGAAACCCAATAAGGAGAACAGCGGTATTCAATTTCGTAGCGAATCGTTGGCCGACGGCGAGATGCGCGGTCCGCAAGCCGACATTGGTGCCGGTTGGTGGGGCAAACTCTACGAGGAGAATGGCCGCGGGTTGCTATGGGACAAATCCGGCGAGAGACACGTCAAGGTCGACGACTGGAACGACTACGAAATCGTGGCCGAGGGTAGCCGGGTGCGGACGTACATCAATGGCAAACTATGCGTGGATAGGAACGATCCGGCGCTGTCACGCCGCGGCATCTTTGGCTTGCAGATCCATGCGGGCGGGCCGATGGAAGTGCGGTTCAAGGATCTCAAGCTGGAAGTGCTGCCAGCACGGAAGAACGGGAATTGAATTACCTGAATCAGGAGCTTTCAATGCGGCCATGCCTCGTTGGTTCGCAGTTGCTGTTTCTCGGAATCGCTCTGCTTGAGTTTGCTCCGGCATGCGCCAAAGCAGAGATGACTCCGCTAGCGGACTTCCTGGTCAGCGAGTTCCCCTGCCCTGACCCGTATGTGTGCCATGACGGATCGGATTGGTACATTTTCGGGACCGGCGCGCGGCCTTTCTTCTTGCAGGGGCGCGAATTGGGTATAGGAAAGATGAAGAAGGTCTTTCTAAACCTCGATTACGCTGGCTTCCCCTTCAAAGTCGCACAAATTTGGGGCTTCATCGTCCATCAGCACGTGGACGGCTCTTCCCATGCTTATGGCACGCTTCACCTGGGTAACTTTCATACGGTCCTCGCTTATTTCGAGCCACAGGCGTCGGCGCGATGGGAGAAGGGCAAGCCGATCACTGCTTGGAAGTTCAAGAGCATTGTCCTTGGCAATCCCTCTCGACAAGACTGGAAGTACTACGAGTCCAAAATTCTTATGGACACGAACGGCACCATTTACTTGATGTATGTAGCCAATACCGGCAGAGACAATTTCATTTTTGCTCAAAAAATGAAGTCGTGGAGTGAGATCGACAGGGCCTTCCCACCCAGGCTCCTTTTGAAACCGGGGGGTTATCGTTCGGAAGATCGGAATGGTCCTCACAGTATGCAGCTCGTTGAAGGCGGCAGCATCTTCAATTGGAATGGCAAGTACATTCTCCTCTACAGCGTTGGGGACTACCTGCGCAACAACTACAAGTTAGGCATGGCCTTTTCGGATTCCTTGATTCCTGCCCGGGGCCAAACGTACCACAAAGTCAAGTTGCCCGATCCGAAGCGCGTGTGGGGGGCGAGCGCTCACAAAGAGGAGATTGGCTATCTTCTGCAATCCGAGAAACCCCAATGGCCCAACTATTGTGGGAACCTTGTCGTCGGTCCCGGATTGGGGAGCATCGTGCTTGTCGGCAACAAACCCTGGCTCTTCTTTCACGGCTACAAGACGGAAGACAAAAAGCGCAAGCCGGAGAATCGCTTTGTCTTTCGCGTCCCGCTGATGGTCGCTATCGGCCGGGGGGCACCGAGTCTTCGGTGGCTTCACGTCGATTGGTCTCAGGTAGATCGTTTGCCCCGTTAGGGCGAGCGGCCTTTTCCCTCCCCCCTTGTGGGGGAGGGTTGGGGTGGGGGGGAGACAACTCCTGGGCTCCCTTGCCTTGACGCCTCCCACCTCAGCTCTCCCTCACGAGGGGAGAGGAGGTTTGGTCCGCTAGCTGCTATAGTTCTACCGGTGCTCCCTGGATGGCATGGAGGAACGCATCCATCCAGTTTACCAGCGTCTCCGGGTTGGCGACGTGAGCGGTGGCGGATGGCGGCGCCAGAGGACCGACGCCCAGGGCGAGGCCACCGTGGGCCGTCGCCGCCTCCAATGCTTCCTTATCGTTGGGCGCATCGCCGGCATATAAGACAAACAACGGCTCGCCGACATGCTCGATCATCATGCGGACGGCGTCGCCCTTGGTCCAGGTGCCACCCACCAGCGCCTCCACAGCCAACGGCGCATCGACCACGCGCAGCTGTCTTTGCCAGCTGTCCAAAAAACCCAGGATGCGCTTGTGCACTTCATCAATCAGCGTCGGATCGACGCCGCGATAATGTACGGTGAAGCCATAGCGCTTGTGTTCGACCCAGGCGCCCGGATAGACACGCTCGATAGCCGATAAGCGTTTGGTGATCTCATCGATGAGCTGGACATTGTCGCGGGCTGTGGGGTGTACCAGCAGGTTGCCGTCGATCCGCATTTCGATGCCGCTGACGCCGCAGTACGCCAACTGCGGCAGGCCGATCAATTGCTCCAATTCGTCGAGGCGCCGGCCGCTGAAGATGCCAACATGAATGTGAGGCTGAGCGGCAAGTTCCGCCAACAACTCGCGCGTTCGCGGCGCCAATTGAGCTTGCCAGGGATGCTCGACGATCGGCGTCAGCGTACCATCATAGTCGAACAGCAACAACAGCTTCTCGCCAGCGTGATAGGCGGCGAGCAAAGGCATCAAAACATCGGGAATCGAATTGGCCACGTTGCCCTCAGGTCAATAAAGGTACACCGTTGTCGTGGACCTGGCGTACGCCGCGGCGGACCGAGTACGGCGCCTTCGGCTCCACGAGACGGCCGGCCGCTGACAACAACATGCCGGCCCAACGATAGATATTATTATCCGCCACTTGCCGGCGCATCCGTCGCATGCGCCGTTGCTGCTCTCCCAACGGCATTGTTAGGGCAGTCTGATACGCCTCCGCCAGCTGATCCAGTGCATAGGGATTGACGATCAAGGCATCGCTCAGTTCGCAAGCAGCCCCCGCGAACTCAGACAGCACCAGTACGCCTTGTTCATCGGTGCGGGCAGCGACGAATTCCTTGGCCACCAGGTTCATGCCGTCGTGCAAGGAGGTGATAACGCACGCCTGTGCGGCCCGGTACAACACAGCCAACTTATCGGGTCCGTGATGTTCGTGAAGATAAATGATGGGATCCCAGGAGTCATCCCCGTGACGCCAATTGATCTCCTCAACCAGCCTCCTTACCTCCTCGCTCAGGGCTTGATATTCGCTGATGTGCGTACGGCTCGGTGCCCCTACCTGGATAAAGCAAAAGTTCCGCCGCCATTCGGGATATTTGTTCAACAAGCGGTCCACCGCCCGCAAACGTTCCGGAATGCCCTTGATGTAATCGATACGATCGACGCCGATGAGCAAGGGCAGATTGCCGACGCGGAGCTTGTTCCGCATGCGGCGCTCTTCGTACTCCCAATCGGCCGGCGCCAGAGCGGTGATTTCATCGGGATCGACGCTGATGGGCTGCGGCCGGATCTCGGTAGTGTGGCCGCGGCGCGTCACGGCAAAACGCTCGAAACAAACCCGCGCCTCCAGGTAGCGATCGACGGATTCCAGGAAATTGTTGCAGTGATACTGCGTGTGGAAGGCGAGCAGGTCGTTGCCGAGCAGGCCACTGAGGATCTCTTCCTTCCAGGGACAGACGCGGAAGGTCTCCGGGTTGGGCCAAGGGATGTGCCAGAACTGAACGACGATCAGATCAGGCCGGGCCTGGCGCAGCAGCCGCGGCAACAGGGCGAAGTGATAGTCCTGCACGAAGACGATGGCCGGTTCGCTCTCAACCTCTTCGAGCACAGCCTGGGCAAATTTGCGATTGACGAGGCGATAGGCGTCCCAATGCTCGACCTCAAAGCGCGGCCGGGTGTAGGCGGCATGGCACAACGGCCATAATGCGGAGTTGGAGAAACCATAGTAATAGCCCTCTTCCTCCTCGCGGCTCAGCCAGACGCGGCGCAGAGTGTAGCTGGGATCCTCCGGAGGCACAGCAACGCGGCCTTGCTCATCGCTGGCCGCACGGTCGGCATCGCCTGAGCCGTGGCCAACCCAAATCCCACCTGTGGCTCGCATGACCGGATCGAGCGCGGTCGTGACGCCGCTGGCCGGACGCATACAGCGAATCTCACTGCCATCGTAGACGTGAATGAACGGCTCGCGGTTGGCCACCACTACCAGGCGAGCGCCGGCCAAACGCGTTCGCACCACGTCTTCCAACCGTTCTTTTGTCCACGCCATGAGAGTTCCTCCAGAGGTGTCCAAGTTATCTCATCGGGCGAACTATCTACGAGGCGAGGGGGCGTTTCACATCGCGGGTGGTCACTAGCGTTGTAAACCAGGGCTAAATTGCCGCATGCGCGAGAGAGCAGCAAAGTAGTCGACATCATGCAATTCTTGTGCCAATCAATGCGGACGGCCCTTCTGCGCCCGGATGTGCGAAAATGCGAAACTTACGTGGACACTGAAACAGAGTGGCCAAGGATTTATTATGGCAACTTTCAGGCCGAAAGGAAACTTTTTGTTCAAATATTTGCAA
>Ga0209061_1001654_pt1 | contig 34688 bp, 29 predicted proteins | sample Coa_R1_10_FD_187157 | JGI IMG/M metagenome (GOLD analysis project Ga0209061, IMG submission 187157) | Surface soil microbial communities from Centralia Pennsylvania, which are recovering from an underground coalmine fire - Coalmine... | ecosystem: Environmental > Terrestrial > Soil >... | reverse complement strand
CCGTGACGCCCTCGGCTTCGAGGTCCGCAGCGACGTCGGGCGGGGCACGATGCGCTGGATCACGGTCGGCCCCCCCGGGCAGCCCGGCACGCTGCCCCTCCCGGGCCAGGACCGGCCAGAAGCTTCTCGTCACCGGGCACGACCCGGCCTCGCGTCGGGGGCGGCCGCCCGGCGGCTACCGTCACCGACCCCGATGGCAATGCCCGCGGGCTGCTTTCAGGACCGATGGGCGCCGGCCCCGCTCCCGCGCCCAGCGTCGTCGCGGCACCGATCACCGCCGGCTCGCCTACGGCAAAGACGCCTGGGTGGCCAGCGCCCCGGCAGACGGTACCTCGGCAGATGATGCACCGTACCTGGCATCACCGTCCTTCGGCCGGGACGGCGGGGTGCTGCTGATGACCACGCCGGCTGGGCGAAACCCGGCGGAGGACGCGAAGGCAGCCCCGCCTGGCAGCAGCCCCGCCTGGCAGCAGCCCCGCCTGAGCGGCGTTCCAAAGGTCCTGCATGCAATGAGACCGGAACCAGAGGCTGGCTGTGCTGGCTGACCGGCCCCGGTGCGGGCGGCCCCGGTGCGGGCGGCCCCGGTGCGGGCGGCCCCGCGCTGGGGTACGCGCAGGGCTTCCGGAGACACGCCTAGCAGATGGGGACACGATGAACATGGTCACGAGGACGGACACGCGGTCGCCTGCGCTGCACGTTGCCGACAGCCACGCATGGATCCGCGTACACGGCGCGCGCGTGAACAACCTCAAGGACGTCAGCGTCGTGCTCCCGAAACGCCGGCTGACGGTGTTCACCGGCGTCTCCGGTTCGGGCAAGAGCTCGCTGGTGTTCGACACGATCGCTGCGGAGTCGCGGCGGCTGATCAATGAGACCTACAGCGCCTTCGTGCAGGGCTTCATGCCGGCGGTGGCGCGGCCGGACGTCGACGTGCTCGACGGGCTGACGACCGCGATCATCGTGGACCAGCAGCGGATGGGTGCCGACCCCCGCTCCACGGTCGGGACCGTCACCGACACGGGCGCGATGCTGCGCATCCTGTTCAGCCGGTTCGGGCAGCCGCATATCGGCCCGCCCAAGGCGTTCTCCTTCAACGTCGCCTCGATCAGCGGAGCGGGCGCCGTCACGTTCGAGCGTGGCGGTAGGACCGTGAAGGAGCGGCGCAGCTTCAGCATCATCGGCGGCATGTGCCCACGGTGCGAGGGCCGGGGCACTGTCACCGACATCGACCTCACCCAGCTCTTTGACGAAACCAAGTCACTTAACGACGGGGCGCTCACCGTCCCGGGGTACAAGGCGGGCGGCTGGAACTTCCGGCTCTACGCAGCCTCGGGCCTCGTCGACCCGGACAAGCCGATCCGCGACTACACCAAGAAGGAGCTGCACGACTTCCTTTACCGCGAGCCGGTGAGGATGAAGATCGCGGGCATCAACATGACCTACGAGGGACTGATCCCCCGGATACAAAAGTCGGTGCTCGCCAAGGACACGGAGGGGATGCAGCCGCATATCCGCGCGTTCGTGGAGCGCGCGGTCACGTTCGCCGCGTGTCCCGAGTGCGGCGGTACCCGGCTCAGCGAGGCCGCCCGGTCATCGAAGATCAAGGGGATCAGCATCGCGGACGCCTGCGCCATGCAGATCAGCGACCTCGCCGGATGGGTCCGCGGCCTGAACGAGCCGTCGGCGAAGCCGCTGCTGGCGGCGCTCGGGGAGACGCTCGGCTCGTTCATGGAGATCGGGCTGGGCTACCTTTCGCTCGACCGGTCGTCCGGCACGCTGTCCGGCGGCGAGGCGCAGCGCGTCAGGATGGTCCGCCACCTCGGCTCGTCACTCACCGACGTCAGCTACGTCTTCGACGAGCCGACCGTCGGCCTGCACCCGCACGACATCCAGCGGATGAACGACCTGCTGCTGCGGCTGCGTGACAAGGGCAACACCGTGCTCGTCGTGGAGCACAAGCCGGAGGTGATAGCGATCGCCGACCATGTCGTCGACCTCGGGCCAGGCGCGGGCACGGCGGGCGGCGAGGTGGTGTTCGAGGGCACCGTGGCGGGACTGCGGGCCAGCGGCACGCTCACCGGGCGGCACCTGGACGACCGGGCCCGCCTGAAGCCGTCGGTGCGCACCCCGTCGGGTGTGCTTGAAGTGCGCGGTGCCAGCACGCACAACCTGCGAAACGTCGACGTCGACATACCGCTCGGCGTGCTGGTCGTCGTCACCGGGGTAGCGGGGTCCGGCAAGAGCTCGCTGATCGATGGCTCCGTGTCCGGGCGCGAAGGGGTCGTCTCGGTCGACCAGGCACCGATTCGCGGCTCGCGGCGGAGCAACCCGGCGACCTACACCGGGTTGCTCGACCCGATCCGCGCCGCGTTCGCGAAGGCCAACGGCGTGAAGCCCGCCCTGTTCAGCGCCAACTCCGAGGGCGCGTGCCCCGGCTGCGGCGGTGCCGGAGTGCTCTACACCGACCTGGCCATGATGGCCGGGGTCGCCATCACCTGCGAGGAGTGCGAGGGGAAGCGGTTCGACGCCTCGGTGCTTGAGTACAAGCTCGGCGGCCGCGACATCAGCGAGGTGCTCGCGATGCCGGTGACCGAGGCACTGGAGTTCTTCGGTCCCGGCGGGGCGAAGGTTCCCGCGGCGCACGCCATCCTCGGGCGGCTCGCCGACGTCGGGCTCGGCTATCTCAGCCTCGGCCAGCCGCTCACCACGCTGTCCGGCGGCGAGCGGCAGCGGCTCAGGCTGGCCACCCACATGGGCACGGACGGCGGTGTCTACGTCCTCGACGAGCCGACGGCCGGCCTCCACCTCGCCGACGTCGAGCAGTTGCTCGGCTTGCTCGACCGGCTCGTCGACTCCGGCAAGTCGGCCATCGTCATCGAGCACCACCAGGCGGTCATGGCGCACGCCGACTGGATCATCGACCTCGGCCCGGGCGCCGGCCACGACGGCGGCCGGATCGTCTTCGAGGGCACACCTGCCGACCTCGTCGCCGGCCGCTCCACCCTCACCGGCGAGCACCTCGCAGCCTACGTCGGCGCAAGCGATTGAGGCGAGAGGCCCGCGGCCATGGCGTACCGGCTGCCGCGGGCATCCTCAACACGGCCGTAGACGACGGGCTGATCCGCCGTCACCCGTGCCGGGTCAGGAGGGCCGGTCAGGGGAAGTCACCGGAGCGTTCCCTCCTGGCGATCCGGCAGGTTTACGCCCCCTGGCGATCCGGCAGGTTTACGCCCCGCCCGATGGGACCTGCGCCATACCGGAAACCCGATGTCGGCGGGCGGCGGCGCGAACGTGCGGGAGCGATGGACCGGATGGGTCACTCCACCGCCCGCGCAGCCATCGCCTACCCGCACGGCAGCGACGAGCAGCAGGTGATCGCGGGCGCGCTGAGCAGGGCCGGCGGCGGAACTCCGGCGGCCCGGAATGCGGGCAGCGGGCACGCAACGGGCACGACGTCGCCGGACGGCTTCCTGAGCGGATGAGCCAAGGCCGTCATATGGTGGCTGACCTGGGATTTTTCCCGGGTGGAGCTAAGGGGACTCGAACCCCTGACCCCCTGCTTGCAAAGCAGGTGCTCTACCGGCTGAGCTATAGCCCCGCGTGCTTCCCCGGCAAGGGTACCCGGGCGCACGGCTTCACGCTGCGGACACTCCCTGCTGCCCGGGAGTTTGCGAGTTTCCCGTGCTGGGGTCTATGTGCGCGGCCGGCTCGCTGGACGCTGGCGCCAGGAGAGCTGGCAGGTCCGCGATCGTGTCCAGCAGGTGCGTGGCCCCGGCTTGGCGCAACCTGTCCGCCGTGCGCGCGCCCGTGCAGAGACCGACGGTGATTCCCGCACCCGCCCGGCGCCCGCACAGGATCACGTTCTCGGTGTCACCGACGACCGCCACGTCCCGGACGTCGCCGATACCGAGGCGGATCACGGCGGCAAGCACAAGATCGGGCCAGGGGCACCCTCTGGGCACATCGTCCTGGCACAGCGTCAGGTCCACTCGCCACTGCAAGCCGATCTTGTCAAGCACAAGGCGGGACACGGACCGGGAGAATCCTGTTATCACGCATACGCGCACACCGGCTGCGGCGAGACTGGCGACCGCATCATGCGCACCGGGTGCGGCCATGATGCCGAACCTGTCCACCATTGCCCGGTAGGACCGCTCGAACGCAAGGTGGGCGGCCTGCGCCCTGGCAGCGTCGTCGCTGAACACCCGGTGCATCACGTCGGCGGGCGGGCAGCCGCGCGCCCGGTCGATCTGCACCATCGACCGCGCATACGCCGCCGTGCCAGGAACGATTCCCTGGGTGGCGATCGCCTCCGTGAACGCCTTCTCGACGACGCTGTCATCGAAGGCGACGGCCCCCATAAGATCACAGCACACCAGCGAGACGGGGGGAGTGTCGCTCATCCGCTCACCTCCCGGCACCGGGTCAAGGCAGCCGGGGGCCTCTCAGCTCTCGTCCCCCGTGGTTGCCTCAGTCCACAGGTCGATCTCGGCACGGTCCGCCTGTATCTTCCGCCACAGGGCAAAAGCGCCGAGTCCGAGAAGGGCCAGTATAAGCAGCTTCTTCACGATGCTGGAACCTTTCACGCTTATGATCTGCTGGCACTACCCTCTGGAGCCGGCAGCCGGCTCACCGGGCATACGGCAGCCTAGTGCATGTCCCTCGCGTGTGCTCAAGGGCGGATGCCCAGCGTGTCTCGGACTGGCCGGTGGTTACACGGGCCCGGTGCGGAAACTGATCCCTGACAAGAGCCACACAGGGAGCTAAGGATCGGAGCATCCGATGACGAGGGGCGAAGACCAGGCACGTCAGTTGCAGCGGGTCATCGAGGATATACGGAAAGTATGGTCGGAAACGGAGGATACGCAGGCACGCACCGTTAAGGCGGCTGAAGAGGTCGCGGCAACCGAGGAGGATCTGGCCGGGACGATGGAGCGGATGACAAAAAATCAGCCGCACCGTGCGGGGCACCTGCGGATCCTGGGCGAGTCGGCCAGGAAGCATGCGGCACAGGAACGGCAGTGGGCGAAAGACCATGATCCTGGCGCCCGCCACCGCGATGAGCGCGACAAGAACGATGGCTGAGGTTCCCGGCTGCCAGCTGCGTGGTGCGGCAACACCCTCGAGACGAGACGCAACTGACCCGGGAACTCACAGGCCAGGCTGGAGCAGCCGAGCTCCGCCCGTGTCCCCGCACGGGAAAGGCGCGGCCCCGCCAGCCCGCGCGGGAGGGATCAGCGCCACGCAGTAACAGGTCACCGGCGAGGCAATCTCAGCCGTCCAGCGGGCCGCGCTGGTGCCCGGGATCGCCGTACGGGGCACGGCGCACGCGGCGGGAACCGCAGCCGACGATAAGGCCGGAGGACTCCGGGGAGTGCCCCCGGGCAAGCACTGCTGGCTGCGGTGAAGGCAAGCGGGGCTTGCCGGGCATCACAAGTCACCTCGTGGGGCTACGTGGACTTGAACCACGGACCTCATCCTTATCAGTTCAGCCTGTGCGGCGGGTGGCCGGTGTCCGGGCAAGTAGCGGCGGGTGCGTGGAGGTGCGGCGGTGGGCCGGTGCGCGGGCCGGTTGTTGTCATCTGGTGTTGTCAGCCTCCGGTCCTGGCCGTCCTCCCGACAGGTGCCGGGCTCGACGCCGGGGAAGATCAAGCGCGGAGCGCGGTCCGTCAAGGCCGTCCTCGCGTGTACGTGCGCCTTGCACCTTGACGGCGCGCGGTTGTCCTGTGGGCACGGACGGCCTTGACGGTGATCTTTCCCGGCTTCACACTTCGGGCGCCGGGAGGATGGCCCCGGTCGCGCATGCGCGGCGGGTTGCGGCGGCCAGCCGGTGCGGGCCGTGCTCCGGGGGTGCGGTGCTGCGCGGCCGCCGCCGTGCGCCCCAAGCGCTAAGGCGAGCGGCCGCGCCTGCACGGCGGGTTCCCCCTTGCGGGCTCGTCGCGCCCGCCTTGCGGTATGCCGTCGTCGTGTCCCCCGCCGTGCCGCGTGCGCGGTCCCGCGCCGCCAGGCGCGCCCGGCGCGCTCCGCGCGCCCTTGAAAGCCGTAGAGAAAGTTGTCACAGCCCCACCGACGCCGGTTCCGCCGGGCGCACTGTCCGGCTGGTCCCTCAGGCTGCGTCAAGGGTGACGACCGTTGCTGCCACGGTTGACGACTGTGGGATCGGCTGGCCGTCTTCGCGGAGGCCGTCGAGGTGGAACTCGATCGCCTTGCGCATCTCGGCCAGGGCTTCGGCTTCGGTGTCGCCGAGTGCGACGACGCCGGGCAGGTCTGGTGACCACACTCCGTATCCGCCGTCGCTGGCGCGTTCGATGACGACTGCGTAGCTGGTCACTGTGGCCTCCGTGGTATCCCTGCTTGTCTGAGGATGCTGCGCTCGGTGCCGGGTGGCAACTCCTTGCTCGGCTTCCCTGCTACGGTAACCCGTCCTGGCTTGACCGGGTGCTTGTACTGCCGGTGGCTTCCCCTGGTCGCGGCCAGGTACCAGCCATCCGCCTCGATTACTGTGATGATCTCGCTGACCTTCAGCGGCATACGTTTTGTCCTCTGACATCGCTACTCTCGTTGCTCTCGCCCCGGTAGACGTCGAGAAATTCTTTGACACGTGGACTCCGCTTGATGCTTGACACTCCGGCTCATGCTGTGGGAGTTGAGCGTGACCGACCAGAGATACCGGGCCGTGCTGGATAAAACCTCATGCGGTCAGATTTGACTACACCCTCGCGCTACGGCTGTGCAAGAGATCCCCGCGCCGGCGTCCCGGTTTCCTTGGCGATCCAGGCGAGGTAGTCGGGGTTCCCGTCATTGATAGGCCGAGTGGATACTCCGGGTACCTCGTACGGGTGCTCCCGCTTGGCCCGGGCGACGATCTCCGGCACGCGGCTGCGGCTGGTGTGCAGGGACACCCGGCCCTCGGTGCGCTCATGAACCTGGCCGCGCCACCGGTAGACCGACCGGACGGGAGCGAAGTTGTGCGCGCTGGCGCACAGGCCGTCCTCGATCAGCTTGCGGCTGAAGTCCTTCAGCCAGTCCGGGTCGGGGGCGGTGATGACAACCTCGCACAGTTCAGTCATGGACGTAGGGGGCCCCTTCGCTGTGGGTGAGCCGGGTCATGGTGCTCTCGGACTCCTCGCGGCTCTGGCCCATCGACGCCCAGCCGGTCATGATCCGCCCGTCATAGCCCAGGCCAACCCAGCGGCCGGACATGTTCAGCCCATGCGGGTGCAGCACGAAATATAGCGTGCCCTTGGAGCGGATCGACCCCTCGCTGGCCGCGTACCAGCCCATCAGAATCTCGTTGTCCCACAGCCGCAGCTCCCCGCTCCAGTGGTAGCCGCCTTCTTCGGCGGACAGCCCACGGCCCAGGGTGGCGATCTGGAGCCGGTCGCCTTCCTGGCGGATCTCGACTGGCTGGGAGGCGATCTTCTCTTCCCCGTCGCGGGAGGTCTGCCAGGTGGCCCACCACTGCCCGGACAGCTTCACCCGGTGAGACGGCCTGCCCGCCAGCTCGGTGACGGAGATCCCCAGCGCGTCCGCGATGGCGAGCGCCACCGACAGCAGCGGCTGCTGCTCGCCCGCCTCATACCGGCGGACCTGGCGGACATCGACGCCCGCCGCTTGTGCTAGGTCTCGCTGTGACAGGCCGAGTTCGGCTCGGCGCTCGCGGATGACCTCGGACATTTCCACCGCCCGCGTCGGGAGCCCGGAACCGGCCGTGGTCGGCCGACGAGGCACGCCGGTTCCTCGACTACGCGCGCCGGGAACCGCTTTACCCCGCGTTCGTCCTGCTGCTGGTCTACGGTCTGCGCCGCGGTGAGGTTCTTGGCCTGTGGTGGGACGACGTGGACCTGGTCGAGAACGTCATTCACGTGGACTGGCAGCTTCAGCGGATCGGCGGCAGGCTCACCCGGACACTGGTCAAGACCGACGCCGGCCAGCGGGTCTTGCCGTTGCTGCCCATCGCCCGTGACGCGCTCCTCGACCTGGCGCTGTGGCAGTCCGACGCGCGTCGCCGTGCCGGGACCTGCTGGCGGGAAACCGGGTATGTGTTCACCACTCGTACCGGTCAGCCTGTCGAGCCTCGCGACCTTGCCCGGTCGTTTCAGCGGATCGCCCGGCAGGCTGGGCTGCGCCCGATCCGGCTTCATGACCTGCGCCATACCGTCGCCCAGTTCTTGAAGAAGCTCGGCACCGCGCCGAATGACGCGAAGGAGATCCTTGGCCATGCCCGGATCTCAACGACGCTGGCGATCTACACATCTGGTGATCAGGACGACCAGCGCGCCGCCCTCGACGGGATTTCCGGGCTCCTGTTCGGCCAGGACGAGGGCCGCTGATGTTGTCAGCAATTGTTGTCAGGGGAGCGGGGCCGGACCCCGCCGACACTCTGACCTGCGTGGGGCTACGTGGACTTGAACCACGGACCTCATCCTTATCAGGGATGCGCTCTAACCGGCTGAGCTATAGCCCCGGGATTGTGTGTACGCCGGGACAGATTACCGCATCAGCACCGGGAGCGCCGAATCAGGGGACCGGCGCAGTCCGGCGGCCACGTCACTCCGCCTCGCGGAGCGTCACCTCGATCCCGCCGACGAGACGCGAGATGAGGTTGTAGATCCCCGCGCCCACGGTGGAGAGCACCGTGATCACCACGACGTCGAAGGCGCCGAACATCGCCGTGTAGCCGAGGATCGTGGACGCGGAGAACCACGAGGAGACGTTCACGCCCGCGGATCCCTGGCTGGAGGTCACGTTGGCCAGCGCATGCTGGATCGCGGCGAAAACGCCGATGGCATCCAGCGCGCCGTACAGGACGGTCACGGCGACGAATGCGACGATGAAGCACACGAGCGAGATCATGAAGCTGAACTTCATCACCGACCACGGGTCCACATGCGCCACGGCGAGGCGCGCCTGGCGGGGCGCTGGCGGGGCCGCTGCCGGGGCCTGGGAGTACCGCGACGCGGTGGCGGGCGCTTCCGTGGCGTAGGAGGATGCGGAGGAGGACACCCTGGTGGCGTAGGAGGACGTCGTGGCGTAATCGTTCCGGGAGCCGCCCGCCTGGTAGGCACCCCCGGGAGCCGCGCCGTAGGCGTCATCCGCGGGCCGTGCAGCGTGGTGGACGTGCGACCCGTGCCGGGGGCCCTCCTGGGTCGCTCCGTAGACGTTCTCGGCGGGGGACGCGGCATAGTTCCCCGCCGTGCCACCCGTGTACTGAGCGTCACCGACGGCCGTGCCGCCTTCCTGGCCTATCGGGGGCATCTGCGCCGTATCGTCCGCACGCTGATCCACGCCGTACCTCCTCCGGTGCGATCACCATAGGTGAGGCTACCCGCGGCTCATGCAGCCTATCCCGGCATCCGGGCGTCTCCCGCACCATGGATGGAAATCTGCCACTGCCGCTACCAGGTCATCACCCTCCGGAGATACCTGCCTGGTCTTCGTCGGCCACCTCCAGCGACTCGGCGTTACGGGCGAGGGCGACGACGCTGTCCCCGGGGGCGAGGTTCATCAGCCGCACCCCCATGGTCTGCCGCCCGGAGCGCTTGACCTCGCTGGCGCGGGTCCTGATCACGCCGCCGGCTGAGGTGATCGCGAAGATCTCGTCCTCGGGTCCGACCATCAGCGCGCCCACGAGCTCGCCGCGGGACTCCACGATCTTCGCCGTCACCACGCCCATACCGCCACGGCCCTTCACCGGGTACTGGCCGACCGGCGTCCGCTTCGCGTAGCCGCCTCCCGTGGCCACGAGCACGTCCGCGTCCTCACGGACCACGTACATGCCGAGCAGCTCGTCCCCGTCGGCGAACCGCATGCCGATCACGCCCGAGGTGGCGCGGCCCATCGGGCGCAGCGAGGAGTCGCCGGCGTGGAACCTGAGCGCCTGGGCGTTCCTGCTCACCAGGAGCAGGTCGTCCCCGGGCGAGACGAGCCGCGCGGCGATCACCTCGTCGTCCTCGCGGAGGTTGATGGCGATGATGCCCCCGGAACGGGGTGAGTCGAAGTCGGCCAGGCGCGACTTCTTCACCAGGCCGCCCTTGGTGGCGAGCACCAGGTACGGCGCCACCTGATAGTCGCGCAACGCCAGCACTTCGGCGATGGTCTCGTCGGGCTGGAACGCGAGCAGGTTGGCCACGTGCTGGCCGCGTGCGTCCCTGGCCGCCTCCGGCAGCTCGTATGCCTTCGCCCGGTAGACACGGCCTTTGTTGGTGAAGAACAGGATCCAGTTGTGGGTCGTGGTGACGAAGAAGTGGTCCACGATGTCGTCGGTGCGCAGCTGGGCCCCGCGCACACCCTTGCCGCCGCGCCGCTGCGCCCGGTACAGGTCCGCCTTGGTGCGCTTGGCGTAGCCGCCGCGGGTGATGGTGACGACCACGTCCTCCTCGGCGATCAGGTCCTCGTCGGTCACGTCGCCGTCGTAGGCGACGATCTGGGTCCTGCGGTCGTCCCCGTAGCGGGCGACGATCTCGCCGAGCTCGTCCCTGACGATCTGCCGCTGGCGGGCCGGCGAGGCGAGGATGTCCTCGTAGTCGGCGATCTTCGCCATCAGCTCCTCGTACTCGTCGGTAAGCTCCTGCCGCTCGAGCGCCGCCAGCTTGCGGAGCTGCATGTCGAGGATGGCGCGCGCCTGGATCTCGTCGATCTCCAGCAGGGCCATGAGCCCCTGCTGCGCCTCGGCGGCCGACGCGCTCCCCCGGATGAGAGCGATGACCTCGTCGATCGCGTCGATCGCCTTGAGCAGCGCACGCAGGATGTGCGCCCGGTCCTGCGCCTTGCGGAGCAGGAAGCGGGTGCGCCTGACGACGACGTCGATCTGGTGCGCGACCCAGTACCTGACCATCTGGTCGAGCCGCAGGGTGCGCGGCACCCCGTCGACCAGTGCGAGCATGTTGGCGCCGAACGTGTCCTGGAGCTGGGTGTGCTTGTAGAGGTTGTTCAGCACCACCTTGGCGACGGCGTCGCGCTTGAGCACGATGACGAGGCGCTGCCCGGTCCGCCCGCTCGACTCGTCACGCACGTCCGCGATGCCGCTGAGGCGGCCGTCCTTCACAAGCTCCGCGATCTTGGCCGCCAGGTTGTCGGGGTTGACCTGGAACGGCAGCTCGGTGGCGACGAGGCAGGTGCGGCCCTTGATGTCCTCCTCGATGTTCACGACCGCGCGCATCGTGATGGAGCCCCGCCCGGTGCGGTAAGCCTCCTTGATGCCGCGGCGGCCGACGATCAGCCCGCGGGTGGGGAAGTCCGGGCCCTTGATCCGCTCGATGAGCGCGTCGAGCAGTTCGGAGTCGGAGGCGCCGAAGTTGTCCAGGTACCAGGTGACGCCTGCGGCGACCTCGCGGAGGTTGTGCGGGGGGATCCTGGTGGCCATGCCGACCGCGATGCCCTCGGAGCCGTTGACGAGCAGGTTCGGGAACCGGCTCGGCAGGACCACGGGCTCGGCGGAGCGCCCGTCGTAGTTGTCGCGGAACGGGACGGTGTCCTTCTCGATGTCCCGCAGCATTTCCATGGCGAGCGGCGCCAGCCGGCACTCGGTGTACCGCATCGCCGCGGGCGGGTCGTTCCCCGGCGAGCCGAAGTTGCCCTGCCCGTCGACGAGCGGGTAACGCATCGACCAGGTCTGGGCGAGCCGGACCAGGGCGTCGTAGATCGCGCTGTCCCCGTGCGGATGGTAGGTGCCCATGACGTCGCCGACCACCCGGGAGCACTTGAAGTACCCGCGGTCGGGGCGGTAGCCGCCGTCGTACATCGCGTAGAGGATGCGGGTGTGCACCGGCTTGAGCCCGTCCCGCACGTCGGGCAGCGCGCGGCCGATGATCACCGACATCGCGTAGTCGATGTAGCTGCGCTGCATCTCGTACTGGATGTCGACGGGCTCGGTCCTGTCGTGGCCCGGCGGGACCTGCGCGGGGCCGCCGGGGCCGGTCATCACGTCAGTCACGCGCTGCCTTCCTTCATGCTCGTGTCGCCGCCGGGAAACGGCGGCTGACGCCGTCGCCGCGGGCTCGCAGGGCCCACAAGGCCCGTGCTCACCAGCCGGCTGCCGGCGCCACTCACTGGGTCCTTCCCGTCTGGGCCTGCCCGCGGGGGCCGGGCGCCTCCCGCGTTCATCCGGCGGGACCGCCGGCGGGCCCTGTGGATCACTAGATGTCGAGGAACCTGACGTCCTTGGCGTTGCGCTGGATGAACGAGCGCCGCGCATCGACGTCCTCGCCCATCAGGACGCTGAACAGCTCGTCGGCCTGGGCGGCGTCATCCAGCGTCACCTGAAGGAGCACCCGGTTCGCGGGGTTCATCGTGGTGTCCCACAGCTCTTCCGCGTTCATCTCGCCGAGACCCTTGAACCGCTGGACCCCGTCGCGCGGCCGCGGGTCCTTGCGGCCCGCGGCGATCCCGGCCTCGATCAGCCGGTCCCGTTCGGGGTCGGAGAACGCGTAGTCGGGCCGGGCGCCGCGGCCCTCCCACTTGATCTTGTACAGCGGCGGCTGGGCGAGGTAGACGTGGCCCGCCTCGATCAGCGGCTTCATGAACCTGAACAGCAGGGTGAGCAGCAGGGTCCTGATGTGCTGGCCGTCCACGTCGGCGTCGGCCATCAGGATGATCTTGTGGTAGCGCAGCTTGGATATGTCGAACTCGTCGTGGATCCCCGTGCCGAGCGCGGTGATCATCGCCTGGACCTCGTTGTTCTTCAGCACCCTGTCGATCCGGGCCTTCTCCACGTTGATGATCTTGCCCCGGATCGGCAGGATCGCCTGGAACTCGGGGTTCCTGCCCTGCTTGGCCGAGCCGCCCGCCGAGTCGCCCTCCACCACGTAGATCTCGCACTGCGCCGCGTCCGATGACTGGCAGTCCGCCAGCTTGCCGGGCAGCGACGTCGAGTCGAGCAGGCTCTTGCGCCTGGTCAGGTCGCGTGCTTGCCGCGCGGCGATCCTCGCCCGCGCCGCCTGCATGGCCTTGGTGATGATGTCCTTGGCCTCGCCGGGGTTGCGGTCCAGCCAGTCGCGCAACTGGTCGTTGCAGACCCGCTGCACGAACGACTTGGCCTCGGTGTTGCCGAGCTTGGTCTTGGTCTGCCCCTCGAACTGCGGGCTGGCCAGCTTGACCGACAAGATGGCGGTGAGGCCCTCGCGCACGTCCTCGCCGGTCAGGTTGTCATCCTTGTCACGCAGCAGTTTCTGCTCGCGCGCGTACCTGTTGATGACGGAGGTCAGCGCCGCGCGGAAGCCCTCCTCGTGCGTGCCGCCCTCCGCGGTGCTGATCGTGTTGGCGAAGGTGTGCACCGACTCCGAGTAGGAAGAGTTCCACTGCATGGCGATCTCGACGGCCATCCCCTCGCCGTCGTCGCCGAACTCGATCACCGAGCCGTGCACCGGATCCTTGGACGCGTTGAGGTACCGAACGAAATCGGCGATACCGCCCTGGTACCGGTAGCTCACGACGCGGGGCCTGCCGGATTCCTCGTCGCCGTCCGGCCGCTCGTCGGCCAGGGTGATCGACAGCCCCCTGTTGAGGAACGCCATCTCCTGCAGGCGGCGCGACAGGGTCTCGAAGGACCACGCCGTGGTCTCGAAGACCTCCCTGTCCGGCCAGAACGTCGTGGTCGTGCCGGTCCCGGACGCTGGCTCGCCGCGCTGCACCGGCCCGGTCGGCACGCCGCGCTCGTAGGACTGCCGCCACACGTGACCGTCCCGGCGCACTTCCACGTCGAGGTGCGACGACAAGGCGTTCACCACTGAGACGCCGACGCCGTGCAGGCCGCCGGAGACCGCGTAGGACTTGCCGTCGAACTTGCCGCCGGCGTGCAGGGTCGTGTGCACCACCTCGAGCGCGGACCGCTTCTCCACCGGGTGCTCGTCGACGGGGACGCCGCGGCCGTTGTCGCGGACCCGCACGCCCCCGTCCGCCAGCAACGTCACCTCGATCGTGTCGCAGAACCCGGCGAGTGCCTCGTCCACCGAGTTGTCGACCACCTCGGAGACGAGATGGTGCAGCCCGCGCTCCCCGGTGGAACCGATGTACATGCCGGGCCGCTTGCGGACGGCCTCCAGGCCCTCGAGAACCGTGATCGAGCGTGCGTCATACGACAAGTGGAAACTCCGTCCTGGTGGATCACGCGGGGCACTTCAAGCACCTCCGCCCTGCGCGCATTCCCTATTCTACCTGGGATTTCTGCCTACCAGGGTCGTTAGTCAGCCATACGTGTCGCGGGGCCCGCGGCTGCCGGGCACCCGCAGGCGCCCCTCGCCGCCTGGCCGGCCACCGGCCCCGCGGCCCCGGGAGGCGGTCCCTGGGCCGCGGACCCGTACCGCGCGCACCGCCGCCTCCCCGGCCTCGGCGTTGATCCTGCTGACCAGCATGGGCGCGAGCAGCCGCACCTGCGTGGCCCACGCCGTGGAGTCCGCGACGACGACGAGCTCGCCGTCGGAAAACCCGCCGGGCCGGGTGTGCGCGGCAAGGTCGGCGCCGACGATCCGGCCCCAGTCGCCGAAGACCGCGCCGAGCGCGGCCTGCTGCCGCCAGCCCCGCTCGGACAGCAGCCCCCCGATGGCGGCTGCCAGGGGCTGCGGGTCGTCCCGCCGTGCGCGGCCGCCGGCACCTGCCGGGCCGCCGCCCGCCATCCGTTCGGCTGCATCGTCCTTCCCCCCCTGGCGGGAGGCCGGCCATTCGCCCCGCTGGCGCGCGTCGGCCTTCGCATCGGCGAGCGCCGCGGCCGCCCGCCGCAGCCGCTCGGCACGCGGCAGGCGGGCGGGATCGGCAGCGGGCCGGGGAACCCGGCCCGCCCGCTCGGAGCTTCCCCGCGGGGACGAGCCCCCCGGCACCCCCCGCTCATGCGGCACGGGTGATCACCCCCCCGGCGATGTCGAACCTGGCGCCGGACAGGACGGCGGGCACGTCGGCGGGCACCGCGGCGGTGACAACCACCTGCTCGGCGCCTGCGACGAGGACGGCCAGCTTCTCCCGCCTGCGCGCGTCCAGTTCGGCGAAGACGTCGTCGAGGACCAGCACCGGGTCTTCCCCGCCGGCGCGGAGTATCTCGTAGGCGGCCAGGCGCAGCGCGAGGGCCAGCGACCACGACTCGCCCTGGCTCGCGTATCCCCGCGCGGGCATCTCGCCGATGCGGATCTCCAGCTCGTCCCGGTGCGGGCCGACCAGGCACACGCCCCGGTCGAGCTCGTCCCGGCGGGAACGGGCCAGCGCGCCGAGCATGGCGGCCTCGATCTCGGCGGGCGGGGGCACCGGCGCCGAGCCAGCGGCGGGGCAGCCGCCCGGCATCGGGAACGATGTCCTGTAGCAGATCCCGGCAGGCCCGCGGCCGCCGGAAACCGCGGCGTAGGCTGCCTCGACGTGCGGCCGCAGGGCGGCGACGAGGCCGGCCCGTCCGGCGAGCAGCTCCGCCCCGGCACGGGCGAGCTGTCCGTCCCACGCGTCCAGCGTCGCCGCCATGGAGCCGGGCAGCGATCCCGGCCGCCCGTGCCCGCCGTGCCGTTCGTGCCCGCCGTGCCGGGCCTGCGCGCCCCGCGCGCCCCGCTGGGACGGGGCCGGCACCGGCTTCAGCCCGGCGGATTTGAGCAGGGCCGTACGCTGCCTGACCACGCGGTCGTAGTCGGCGCGGACCGCGGCGTACCGCGGTGCCATGGACACGAGCAGGTCGTCGAGGAACCGCCGCCGCTGCTCGGGATCGCCCTTGACGAGGGCGAGGTCCTCGGGAGCGAACAGCACCGTGCGCAGCACGCCGAGGATCTCGCGGGGCCGCGGCAGCGGCGCCCTGTTGAGCCGCACCCGGTTCGCCTTCCCCGGGTTGAGCTCGATCTCCACGAGGGAGCTGCCCCGGCTGGCCGTGACGGCGGCCCTGATGATGGCCCGGTTCGCGCCATGGCGTACCAGCGGCGCATCGGTGGCGACCCGGTGGCTGCCGAGCGTGGCGGCGTAGCCGATCGCCTCGGCCAGGTTCGTCTTGCCCTCGCCGTTCGGCCCGCGCAGCGTCGTCACCCCAGGTTCCAGGGGAAGGTCGGCCGTGGCGTACGACCTGAAATCGGTGAGCGCGAGCCGCGTGAGGTGCACACGTAGAGGCTACGTCGGCTGGCGCGGGCACCCGCGGCGCCGTGCACGGGCCGCAGCGATGACGCACCGCTGCGGCACGGGCCGCAGCGGTCGCGCGCCGCCGTCGTTCACCTGCCGGGCCGTCGTTCACCTGCCGGTCAGCCCGCTGAGCGGATCGGCATGATCACGTACCGGTAGTCCGGCTGGCCGTCCTCGCCGCGCTTGCCGGTGATGACCGCGGGCCTTGTCGGCGTGGTGAACGAGATCCTCGCGGTGTCGGAGTCGGCCGCGGTGAGCCCGTCCAGCAGGTAGCCGGGGTTGAACGCGATCTGCAGGTCCTCCCCGTCGAAGCTGGCGTCGAGTTCCTCGACCGCCTGCGCCTCGTCCCCGGTACCCGCCTCGAGGACGAGGTGGCCGGGCGTGAAGGTGAGGCGGACCGGCGTGTTGCGCTCCGCCACGAGCGCCACGCGCTTGACCGCCTCGGCGAACGTTGCGGCGGGCAGCTCCGCCACGGCGCTGAACTCGGTGGGCAGCAGGGTCTGGTAGCGCGGGTACTCGCCGCCGAGGAGCCGCGTCGTCGCCTGGCGCCCGCCACCGGAGAAACCGATGATCCCCTCGCCGCCCGGCCCGTCCTCGCCCGGCGTGCCGAGGCCGATGGCGACCTCGGCGGCCGAGGTCAGCGCGCGGGCGGTGTCGGAGAGCACGCGCGCGGGGACGAGGACCGCCGCGGTGATATCGGGCCTGGCGGGTTCCCACCGCAGCTCCCTGACGGCCAGCCGGTACCTGTCGGTGGCCACGAGGGTGAGGACCTCGCCTGCTATCTCCACGCGTATGCCGGTCAGCGCGGGCAGCGTGTCGTCCCGGCCCGCGGCGGTGGCGACCTGGCTGATCGCGGAGGCCAGGATGTCGCTGCCCACGGATCCGGCCAGCGGCGGCATCTCTGGGAGCGCCGGGTACTCCTCGTCGGGAAGCGTCATCAGGGTGAACCTGGCGCTGCCGCAGGCGAGCGTGGCCCGCGTGCCGTCCGAGCTCATCTCGACGGGCCTGGCCGGGAGATTCCTGACGATCTCGGCGAGGAGCCTGCCCGAGACGAGGACGGTTCCTTCCTCGGCACTGATGACGGGGACGCTGGCCTGCGCGGACGCCTCGTAGTCGAACGTCGAGAGCGTGAGCTGCCCGGCCGCGGCGAGCCGCATCCCTGCCAGCACGGGGACCGCCGGCCTGGCCGGAAGAGAGCGCGCCGCCCATGCGACGGCGTCAGCGAACACGTCTCGCTCAACCTGGAACTTCACGGGGACTGCCTTCTGCCCCGGGCTCGCGCCCAGGGCGCCTACTTGGTGCTGTTCCTTTACTGGATTATCTCAAGGACCGTCATAGTCATAGGTGCGGTGGATGCTGGGGAAAACAGGCATCGTGCCTGCTCGGGGCCGTTGCGCCAGCCACAGGTGCTGTGGACGCCCTGGGAACAGGCGGGGGCGGCCTGTGTACCCGTGCGGGCTTCTCCCGTCCGTCCACTGGATATCCCCCGTTCATCCCACTGTCTTCCACAATGTTTTCCACAAGCTGTGTGCATAGCGCGGCCTGGCTGTCCCGCCCGTCGCCTCTGACCCGGGCGCCCTGGCCGCTTCAGCCCGTTCTCGCCTGCTGCTTGATCCGGTTCGTGAGCTCTGTGACCTGGTTGTATATCGACCTGCGCTCGGCCATCAGTGAGCGGATCTTGCGGTCAGCGTTCATCACGGTCGTGTGATCGCGCCCGCCGAACTGCTGGCCGATTTTCGGCAGCGACAGGTCGGTGAGTTCCCTGCACAGGTACATCGCGATATGCCGGGCGGTGACCAGCACGCGGGACCGGGACGCCCCCCTCAGGTCCTCGACGGACAGGCCGAAATAGGAGGCGGTCTGCCCCATGATGGTGGTGATCGTTATCTGCGGTGCCTGGGTTTCCGGTATGAGGTCCTTGAGGACGATCTCGGCGAGCTGCAGGTCGACGGGCTGCCGGTTCAGGCTGGCGAACGCGGTGACGCGGATAAGCGCACCCTCCAGTTCCCTGATGTTCGTCGAGATCCTGCTCGCGATGTATTCGAGGACTTCGGGCGGGGCGTTGAGGCCCTCCTGGATCGCTTTCCTGCGCAGGATCGCGATCCGTGTCTCCAGCTCCGGCGGCTGGATGTCGGTGATCAGGCCCCACTCGAAACGGCTGCGCATCCGGTCCTCCAGGGTGACGAGGCGCTTGGGCGCCCGGTCGCTGGAGATGACGATCTGCTTGCTCGCGTTGTGCAGCGTGTTGAAGGTGTGGAAGAACTCCTCCTGCGTGCCTTCCTTGTTCTCCAGGAACTGGATGTCGTCGATGAGCAGCACGTCGACGTCGCGGTACCGGCGCCGGAAGCCGTCCTGCTTGCCGTCCCTGATCATGTTGATGAAGTCGTTGGTGAACTCCTCGGAGCTGACGTACCTGACCCTGACGCCGGCGTAGAGAGTCTGCGCGTAGTGACCGATCGCGTGGAGCAGATGGGTCTTGCCGAGCCCCGAGTCACCGTAGATGAAGAGCGGGTTGTACGCATTGGCGGGGGATTCCGCGGCGGCGACGGCGGCGGCGTGGGCGAACCTGTTGCTCGACCCGATGACGAAGTTCTCGAACGTGTACTTCGGGTTCAGCCGCGCGCCCAGGACCGTCTGGCCGCCGTGGCCGGGACGGCCCGCGTGCGGGCGCTGGGCCGGTGGCTCCGGCCCCCCGTGCTCCCCGGGCCGGCCGTGCGGCGCGGAGGGCGCGGAGGGCGCAGCGTACCCGGGGCGGTGTCCCGGGCCGGCGGGACCCGCCGCCTCCTGCGGCCCGCCCCCGGCCGGACGGCGGTCCCGCCCGGCCGCCTCCTGCGGCCCGCCCTCCCGGGCGGCGCCGGCCTGGGCGTGGCCGGCCTGGGCATGGCCGGAAGGGCGGCGGGCCTGCTCCTGCGGAGTTGGCTGGCCAGCAGGACGGGAGCCGGGAGCTTCCGGGGCCTGCGCGGCATTCTGCTGGCCGCCGGGAGCAGCGTCCGTGTCCTGAGCGGGGTCCACGATCACGGCGAGCTGGATGCTGCGGCCAAGCTCGGCCGACAGGGCGTGCGTGATGAACGCGCGGAGCCGGGTCTCCAGCTGCTCCTTGACGAACTCGTTCGGCGTGGCGATCAGTGCGGTGTTCTCGACGAGCCCGACCGGCCTCGTCAGCTTCAGCCAGGCCTTCTGGTATGGCTGGATGTGCAGGTCGGCGAGGCCGTCAAGCGATCGTGCCCACACGTCCGCGAGGTCTGTTTCCGTCACCGTTCGATCCCCCCTCGCGCCCGTATAGGTAGTCCACAGATATATCCACAGGTTGTGCACGTCACATCGGCGCGCGGCCTGTCGCCGTCACCGTCCCGCGAACGTATGCGCACAGAAGAACACTTCCGCGCGTCGGGCTGATTATCCACAGCCTAGGGGGCGGGCGCGGGATGAGTCCGGCAAACGGCAGTGTTCCAAGTATCGCGCGGGCACGCTCGGGGCAGAGGTCCCGGCCTGGTGCCGCGGTCCCGGCCTGGTGCCGCGCGTCGCCCGCCGCTGCGCCGGCTGAGCGCCCCCGGCCGGTCACCCCCGGCCGGCCCAGCCCGGGCCGGCCGGGCCGCCGCGCTGGTTTGACCGCCGCGGCCCGCACCCCGTACCGTATTCAGGCCGGAGACAACAATCATTCCCGTGGAGCACTCCAGTGAGCAAGCGCACGTTCCAGCCGAACAACCGCCGCAGGGCGAGGACACACGGGTTCCGGCTGCGCATGCGCACGCGCGCTGGCCGGGCCATCATCGCAGCGCGCCGGCGCAAGGGCCGCGCCAAGCTGAGCGCCTGACCAGGTCCTGCGGGCCAGGGCGCCGTGCCGTCACGCCGGAAGGACATCGGATGCTTCCTGCGGACGTCAGGATGCGGCGCCGCTCCGATTTCACCATGGCGGTGCGCCGGGGGAGCCGCGCCGGGAGCCCGAGCGTCAGCGGCCACCTGCTGGCTGGCCTGCCGTCCGGTGAGCCGCCGCGGGTAGGATTTATCGTGAGCCGCGCGGTCGGGACGGCAGTGGCCCGCAACCGCGTGAAGCGCCGCCTCCGTGTGCTCATGCGACAGTATCTTGGCGCGCTCCCCCGAGGTAGCCTGCTAGTGGTGCGCGCCAGTCCCCGGGCTGCGGCAGCACGCCACGCGGATCTGGCCGCCGATCTCGACCTGGTGGTGAACAAGCTTCTCCGGCGGGAGGTTGGAGCGCAGCATCGACAACTGAAGCACCCCCTGTCAACGGGCTCTTCACCCATGGCGCCGCAGGCGCCGGGCCGAACGCCGCGTCAGCGGTGTCCCGGCGCCGAGGACCCGCCTCCCGGAGCCAGCGAAGCGCCCGCGAGGGAGGCCAGAAGATAGGCGCAATGAAAGGTCACCGGAGCGAACTGAGAGATGACGTGGTCGCACAGGAGCCGCGACGGAAGCCGACGGTCGCGGCACGTATCCTCATGGCGGCGATTGGCTTCTACCGGATGGTCATAAGCCCGCTGCTCGGGCCGCGATGCCGGTTCTACCCGTCGTGCAGCGCGTACGCGCTCGACGCGATGCGGGCCCATGGCGCGGCGCGGGGCACATGGCTGGCCGCCTGCCGCATCGCCCGCTGCCACCCGTTCAACCCCGGGGGCTACGATCCGGTCCCGCCGCGGGGTGCCTGGCGCGCGAGAAGCGCCGGGAGGAACGGTCCTTCGCGCCCTCCGGGGGCGCCGCACAGCAGGGTCGGCGCGCTGCCGGCCAGATCGCAGGGGAGCTAGCCCGTGACATCGCACTTGCTGAGTTCGCCTCCGGTGACGAGCTTTGGCTTTCTCGACCCGCTTTACAACGCGGTCGCGTGGGTGCTGATCAACATTCATGCGGGTCTCGGTGCCGTCTTCGGGCCGAACAGCGGGGCCTCCTGGGCGCTGTCCATCATCGTGCTCACCGTCTTGCTGAAGCTGCTCGTCGTTCCGCTCTTCATCAAGCAGATGAAGTCTCAGCGCAAGATGATGGCGCTCCAGCCGCAGGTCAACGCGCTGAGGAAGAAGTACAAAAACGACAAGCAGACGCTGAACCAGGAGCTGATGAAGCTCTACCAGGAGAACGGCGCCAACCCGCTGATGGGCTGCCTGCCGATGATCGTCCAGATCCCGGTGTGGTTCGCGCTGTTCGACGTGCTCGAGGCGGTTGCCGCGGGCCAGGCGAGATACGGCTTCACACCCGCGCTCATCCACAGCGCCCGGAGCGCGAGCATCCTGGGTGCGAAGATCTCGGACCAGTTCATTTCCGGGCACAGCTACTTCCCTCCGTATCACCTTGCCTCCGGGCCGCTGAGCGGGAAGATCGTGATCCTTGTGGCGGTGCTGATCGCCGCCACGAGCACCTATCTGACGTCGCACCAGATGATGACGCGCGGCATCGGGCAGATGACGCCGCCCGACCCCGACAGTCCCGGGGCGTCGATGCAGTCGATGCAGAAGTACATGAAGTACGTGACCCCGCTGTTCGCGCTGACCGGCCTGATCTGGCCGTTCGGCGTGGTCATCTACTGGGTGATCAGCTACACGTGGCAGTTCGGCCAGACCTCGATCCTGTACCGGAAGTACGTGACGCCGGTGATGGGGGGCGAGGCCGGCGCGGAGGGCCCCGGCGCGAAGGCGGAGCCGTCGGTGGTGCAGGGGTTCGTCAAGGGCGCGGGGCAGTCGAAGGACGCCGCCGCGAAGGGCACGGTTTCCAGGAACACGGCCGCCAAGACGGTGGCCCCGAGGGTGCAGGGCCGCCCGGCGTCCGCCAGGCCCCCCGGGAAGCCAGCGGCGGAAGCTCCGAAGCCGGCCGCTGAGGGGGACCGGGCACCCGCGGCATCCGGTACCAAGCCGCCATCCCCCAGCAGGACCCCTGGCAGGACCCCTGGCAGGACCCCTGGCAGGGCCGCCGGTGCCAGGACTGCCGCCACGGCAGGCAGCGGTCAGGGTGCCGGGGGCGCGCAGCGGGCTCAGCGACCGCAAAAGCCCGGTACGGCCCCCGGGTCCGGCGCGGACGCAAGCCGCAGGCCGGCGCCGGGCGGGAAGCGCGGTGGTGCTGCCGCGAACGGGGCGGCGGCGAACGGGAGCCAGAAACGCGGCCTGGGGCGGCTGATCCGGGGCAAGCCGGAGCCGGAGCCGGAACCGGAGGCCGCCGCACCCCGGCTGGTGAGGCAGCAGCGGGTACGGCAGCCGCGCAGCAAGCGATCCGGTAAGCGATGAGTAAAGGCACCAGCACGCAACTCCAGGGCAGAGGGCGCAGAGAGCCCAGAGGGCGTGGACGGGAGGTCCGGTCGTGAGCCAGGCAGGCGACATGCTGGAGGAGGCGCCAGGCAGCAGCGGTGCTGACCCGGCAGGCCCTGATCCGGTGATCAGCGCCGGGCCCGCAGATGCCGTAGCCGCGGACGGCGGGCGCAGCGGGGAGGCGACCGGGGCCGTCGACATCGCGGACCTGGAGCAGGAGGGCGAGGTCGCCGCCGACTACGTCGAGGGACTGCTGGACATCGCTGACATGGACGGCGACATCGACATGGACGTCGAGGGCGGCCGGGCCGTCGTGTCGGTGGTCGGCGCGACGCTGGAGGAACTGGTCGGCGCCAACGGCGAGGTTCTCGATGCGCTCCAGGAACTGACCAGGCTCGCCGTGCACAGGCAAACGGGGATACGGGCACGGCTGATGCTCGACATTGGCGGGTACCGGCAGCGGCGGCGTGCCGAGCTGACCGCCATAGGGCAGGAGGCGGCGGAGGAAGTCGGGCGGACCGGCGTCCCGAAGCCGCTGGCGGCGATGACCCCCTTCGAGCGCAAGATCGTGCACGACGCGGTCGCCGCCGCCGGTCTGCGCAGCGAGTCGGAAGGCGAGGAGCCGAACCGGCGGGTCATCGTTTACCCCGCTGAATGAGTTCCCTTCGTATCCCGCTGAATGAGTTCCCACCCGCGGCCGGCACAGGAGGTCATGCCCCCGCCGGCTGCTGCAAGGAAGCTGTTCGGGCAGTCGGCGGAGACGGCATGCCGGTACGTGTCACTGCTCGCGGAGCGTGCGGTGGTGCGCGGGCTGCTCGGCCCGCGTGAGGTACCCCGGATCTGGGACAGGCACATCCTCAACTGTGCCGCCGTCGCGGAGCTGGTCCCCCCCAGGTGCGAGCTGGTTGACATCGGCTCGGGCGCGGGCTTGCCTGGCATCGTGCTGGCGATGCTGCTGCCCGGCGCCCGTGTGGTGCTGCTGGAGCCGATGCTCCGCAGGACGGCGTTTCTGTCCGAATGCGTCAGCGAACTCGGCCTCGGCAACGTGACAGTCTGCCGCGGCAGGGCCGAGGAGATGGCCGGCGTTATCCAGGCCGACGTGGCGACGGCCCGTGCCGTCGCCCCCCTTGGCCGCCTTGCGGAGCTGGCCGTGAGGGTCGTGCGCCCCGGCGGGCTCGTCCTCGCGATGAAGGGCCGGGAGGCGGATGCTGAGCTGGCCGGCGCGGGCGCCGTCCTGCACCGCCTCGGCGTGCGCGGCGCAGAGGTTGTGACGGCCGGCCACGGTATCGTCGAACCACCGGCGACGGTGATCCGGTTCCTGTCGGGCGCGGGTGGCGCGGGTGGCACCGGATGATGACGCCGGCGACGAGGACACGGCGGAAAGGAGCGGCGTGATGGTGCCCGCGGAGGGTCTCGGCTGGCCCGGCTCCCCGCGTACGGCGGACGCAGGCACCCTGCCCCCGCCGGAAGGGCTTGGCTGGCCGGGACCTGCGTGCCCGCCGGGCACGCAGGTCCCGGCGGGAAACGGGCAGCATGGGGAAACGCGACAGTCACCGGGCGATGTGGAGGGCACGATGCATGGGGCGGCCGCTGCGCAGGGCGACGGCGATGTCAGCTCGGTGGTCATACCCGAGGCTGCGCCGGGTCCGGACGATACGCCGATCGCGCGAGCTGTCGAGGCGTCGATCGGTGCGCGGGGCACCCCCGATGAGGGGGTGTGGCCGCGCCCGCCGCGCTGCCGGATCATGACGATCGCGAACCAGAAGGGCGGGGTCGGCAAGACCACGACAACAGTGAACCTGGCCGCGAGCCTTGTCCAGCACGGCTCCCGGGTCCTGGTCGTGGACCTCGACCCGCAGGGCAACGCGTCCACCGCATTGGACGTCGCGCACCATACCGGCATCCCGTCGGTGTACAACACACTGGTCGAGGATCTCCCCATGGCGGACATCGTCTGCCCGGTGGAGGAGCTTCCCGGCCTCTACTGCGCGCCAGCCACGATCGACCTCGCGGGTGCGGAGATCGAACTGGTCCCGCTTGTCGCGCGGGAATCCAGGCTGGCCCGCGCCGTCGCGGCCTACGACTCTTCCGGGCTCGATTACATCCTGATCGACTGCCCCCCGTCGCTCGGCTTGCTGACGCTGAACGCGCTGGTCGCCGCCGAAGAGGTGCTGATCCCGATCCAGTGCGAGTACTACGCCCTCGAGGGGCTCGAGCAGTTGCTCCGCACCGTGGACCTCGTCAAAGGTCACCTCAACCAGCGCCTGAAGCTGTCCACGATCCTCCTGACCATGTACGACGGCAGGACTCGCCTGGCATCCCAGGTGGCGGACGACGTCCGCTCACACTTCGGGGATACCGTGCTGCAGACGATCATCCCGCGGAGCGTCCGGGTGTCGGAGGCGCCCAGCTACGGGCAGTCGGTGATCACGTACGACCCGGGGTGCAGCGGCTCGATTGCCTACGTGGCGGCGGCCAGGGAACTCGCCATGAGGTCCGCCCGGGAAGGCGACTGAGCCCGGGAAGGCGACTGAGAAGGCCGCAGGACAGTTCCGGGCGACGTTTCCCGGCGGAGCCGGCCCTCCGCCGTACGCTGTGTGCGATCACCGGCCTTGACGTACGGTTCCAGTGTGCCTTGACGTACGGTCCCGGTGTACGGGCTGGCAGGATGGCTTGCGGGCGAGGCGTCGGAAGCGAGGAGATTCGGTGGCTCAGCAACGGCGAGGGCTTGGGAAGGGGCTCGGGGCACTGATCCCGGCAGGGGCTCAGGGCACCGGTGCCGGCGAGACAGCGAAGGCCGTGGGCGGTGCCGCGGGAACCGGGAGCGGGGAGAGCGCGGCGGGCGGGATCGCAGCGGTGGGGCGCGCTGACGGCAGCCCGCAGAGCACAGAGCCGGGCGCGATCGACGGCGCGTACTTCGAGGAGATCCCGATCGGGTCGATCACCCCGAACCCCCGGCAGCCGAGGAGGTCCTTCGACGAGGAATCACTCGACGAGCTGGCTGCCTCCATACGCGAGGTCGGCCTCTTGCAGCCGGTGGTCGTGCGGCAGGTGATGCCCGGGCACTATGAGCTGATCGTGGGCGAGCGCCGGTGGCGGGCGTGCGAGATGGCCGGCCTGCAGCACGTCCCGGCCATCGTCAGGGAGACCCCCGATACGGACATGCTCCGTGACGCCCTCATCGAGAACCTGCACAGGCAGCAGCTCGACCCGCTGGAGGAAGCCGCCGCCTACCAGCAGCTTCTCGACGATTTCGGCGCCACCCACGAGGAGCTCGCGCGCAAGATAGGCCGCTCCCGCCCGCACATCACCAACACCCTGCGGCTGCTGAACCTGCCGCCCGCAGTCCAGAAGCGGGTGGCGGCCGGGGTGCTCAGCGCCGGCCACGCCCGGGCGCTTCTCTCGCTCAAGGACGCGCAGGCGCAGGAGCGCCTCGCGCACCGGATCGTCGCGGAGGGGCTCTCGGTCCGGGCGGTGGAGGAAATCGTCGCGGTCGGCGATGAGGAGACGCCCAAGGCGCGGCGGCGGCCCGTCAGCCGCCAGATGCAGGCGCCCGGCCTGCGTGACCTGGCGGACCGGCTTTCCGACATGTTCGACACGCGGGTCAAGGTGGAAATGGGGCGGCGCAAGGGCAAGATCGTCGTCGAGTTCGCGACCATCGATGATCTCGAACGCATCGTCAAGGCGATGAGCCCCGCCGGGCGGAATCCCTCAGACTAGTCATGTATCCCGGCGGGGACCCGTGCGGCAGCCGGCTCACGGCCTTTGCGGATCCGGGCAGGCCACAGCGATCAGGCGAACAGGATCAGGAAGGCCACGTTTCGCGGAGGCGGGCGAACAGCTCGTCAAGACCATCGGAACCGTGCGCAGGTGTCGCGGAGGCTTCAGATCGGGAAGGTGCGCCGGGGTGATTGTCGGCTCCTCGTGTGGTGGCCGATCGCTCGGCGGCAGGGCGATCGCCAGTGCCGGTGGCCGATGCGGTTGACTCCTCCACGGGTGCCAGGTTCGCGGCACCGCGTCGTGCGGTCCGGCGTGACTCAGCCTGGTGCAGGCGAACTGGAATAGATTCAGGCTCCCCGACTGTCCCGGGATCACGTGCCAGTTGCGGGTAGCGGGCTTTCATGAGCTGAAACCGGCCGAAGCTGTGACGGTCCGGCTGGGTGAGAGGAACCGGTCGAGCACCGGCATGAGTTCGCCTTGCAGGAAGGGGCCGCGTGCCATCCACTGGGGATAGTGCCGCCCGTCGTGGTTATACGGGCCGCAGAGACGGCCTCCCGGGAACGTCCGTTCCAGCCCCTGGAAGATCGCCTCGTGCCGGATGTGCATGCGGAGAGTCACCTGCGGCTGATGGCCGTCGCCGCCAAAGTAGCCCTCCCCAACCAGGAGACCGGCGAGGAACCCGAACCCGAACTGTGTTGGCATTGCGGTGCCTGTTTGTTTCACCGTTATGTTTCACGGGAAACCTTAGCGCCGGAGCAGGGCGCTGTCAGGGATCGAGGTTTCCTTCCGTCAGGGCCACTCAGCGGGCCGCACCGTTCACCGTGGATCTACCGTGGATCTGATGGCCGCGACGAAGCGGTCCACATCCTTCCCGGTTGTGTTGAAGGCGGTCATCCAGCGCACCATCGCCGTGCCGTCGCCCAGTTCTTCCCACGTGTGGAAGAACCAGTCCCGCTGCAGCGCCTCGACGTGCCGCCGGTCCAGGCGCGCGAACACCGCATCGGACTCGACGGGCAGGCACACCTCGACGCCCGGCAGGCCGCGCACGCCGTCGGCCAGCCGCCGGGCCATCTCGTTGGCGTGACGCGCGTTCCGCAGCCACAGGTCATCGTCGAGCAGGGCGAGGAACTGGGCGGCGAGGAAGCGCATCTTCGAGGCGAGCTGCATCTGCTGCTTGCGCAGATAGGGGGCGTCGGCGGACAGCCCTTCCCGCATCACGACCACGGCTTCCGCCCCGAGGGCGCCGTTCTTGGTCCCGCCGAAACTGAGCACATCGGCGCACGCAGCGAGCTCCGCCAGCGGGCAGTCCAGGTACGCGGCCGCGTTGGCCAGCCTGGCACCGTCGACGTACAGCCGCAGGCCGTTCGCGCGGCAGAACTCGCCGATCTTCCGCAGCTCCTCCAGCGTGTAGCAGGTACCCAGCTCGGTCGCCTGCGTGACCGCCACCGCGCCCGGCTGCGCCCGGTGCTCGTCGCCGTGGCCGCCGAGCCGCTCTGCGATGAGGTCGGGCGTCAGCTTGCCGTCCGGCGCGGGGACCGGGAGCAGCTTGGTGCCCAGGATGCGCTCGGCCGAGCCGCACTCGTCGGTGTTGATGTGTGCCGGCTCCGCGCAGATGACCGCCTCGTGGCGGCGCAGCAGCAGGCTGAGGCCGAGGATGTTGGCCGCGCTCCCATTGAAGACGAGGAACACCTCGCCGGCCGCCCCGAACACCCGGCGCAGCTCCGCCGTGGCGCGCCTGGTCCAGCCGTCTCCGCCGTAGGCAACCGCATCGCCTTTGTTGGCCTCGATCACCGCGCGCAGCACGGCCTCGTGCGCCCCCGCGTGATTGTCGCTCCCGAAGCTCTTGGTATCAGTCACGGAACAACCCTAGTGAGCCGGCCGGGTACCCCGGGAGTCCTGGCCGCCTGCCGTCGGCGAGCTCGGGTCGTGAGCTCGCACGAGCGGCCGGCGCACGTCGCAGGGTAACCCTGACCATGGACGGCGCCCGGCGGAGGCGGCGTCCAGGGCCTGGCCGGCCAACGGCCACGTCGATGACCGCCCCTGCAGCGCCGGGACGGCGCTCCTTGCCCCGCATGAAGCACGGGCAAACAGTCCCCTGCTGACGCCGCCTGCATCCCCGGCACGCGGACCGCCCGGGCCATGCCAGAATGAGGTCCAAGATCTGTAAGGAGGCAGATGAGCGGCAGCGAGCAAGCACCCCCGGGCGTGGACCCCACCATCCCCAGCCCTGCGCGGATGTATGACTACGGCCTCGGCGGCACCCACCACTACAAGGCCGACCGCGATGCCGCGGAGAAGATCCGCGCCCTCCTGCCCGAAATCGAGGATGTGGCCTGGGCCAACCGGGGGTTCCACCAGCGCGCCGCCAGATGGATCGCCGGGCAGGGGATCCGCCAGTTCATCGACATCGGCTCCGGCCTGCCCACTACCGGCAACACCCACCAGGTCGTGCAGAAGGTGTACCCGGACGCCCGCGTCGTCTATGTGGACAACGATCCCGTTGTCCACGCCCACGCGGCGGAACTGCTGGCCGACAGCCGCACCGCCACGCTCATCCAGGCCGACCTGCGCGACCCCGAGGCGATCCTGGGTAACAGGGAACTGCGCGACCTGATCGACGTCACCGAGCCCGCCGGGCTGCTGATGACCTTCGTCATCCATTTCGTGCCGGACAACCAGGACCCGTGGGGACTGGTCCGGCGCTACGTGGACGCGCTCGCACCCGGGAGCTACCTGGCCTTGTCGCACGTGACCGACGAGAAGGTCCCGCCGCTGGCGGCCCAGCGGGTACAAGAGGTGTACTCTCGCTCCACCCAGCCTCTTCGCTTCCGCCCGAAGGCCAGCATCACGCGCTTCTTCGATGGCCTGGAGATCGTGCCGCCCTACGAGGGTGCCGAGCCGGCCGTCGCGCACGTCGGCGCGTGGGGGTCCGAGGACCCCGAACTCGCCGACAGCGAGGGCTCCCGGTGGGCATGCTGCGCCGTCGCCCGCCGCCCATGAGACGCCGGGAACCGCAGAGCCCGCGCGGCAATCGCACACAGCGTGCGAGCAGCTCTCGCAGCCCACTTGGCTGACCATTCTCGCCGCCGGGCGGGCGGAAGAGGCCCAGCGCCTGTGGAGGCGGCGTAAGACCAGGCTCCGGCCCGGCGGCTGCCGGTGGGGCAGGAATCCACCGGAGCGCGGCATGAGCCCGCGATGGAGGAATCCCCGCCGTTCACGGCGGGGAGGACGTCAAGGCATGCCAGCAAACGGCACCGCGCTTGCTCAAGCGGCGCGACCACCGCGAACAACGATCACCGGCCACGCCCAGCGTGTCGCGAAATTCACCACCAAGGTCACTGTTGCCCTCAAAACGGGCATTCAGTGTGATTGCTGGCGTTTACCGATCCTGCCCGGGGTATACCGACTGGCGTGCACGAAGCCGGCGGCATGTGCGGGGGGCTGCTGGCGCTGACCATCCTTGAGACGACTGCCCAGATGGAACACACGACGACGACAGAACGGCGGGACGGGCCTGCGGCCGTGCCCGGGCACGGTAACGCAGGCCCCGCGGGCAGCCGCCCCGCCAGGGAGGAACTGGCGGCCAGCGGGAGCCCTGAAGGCCGGACGGCACGCGCCCGGATGTCCCCGGCCCCGGTCACAGCCCTGGCGATCATGGGCCTGTGCGGCTTCATGATCGCGGCGCTCGCATCAGGCGGATACCATTCACCCCGGCTGCGCCGGCCCAGGCAGGGAACGGCCGTCACCAGCCGGCGTTCGGTGGCTGCCGCGACGGCCACACGGGTGTGGCCCCGGCATGGCCCCATGAGGGTGGGGCATGGCCCCATGAGGGTGGCCGGGCGCCGGTCCCCGCAGGCGTCCTCGCCTGGATAACCAGGTAGACGGCTGTCTCAGCACAGGCGCCTGGCATCCCCAGGAACCCAAAACGGCGTCGCCCTGACTGTCGGGAAGATGCACATTCGCGGGCATCTGGGCGATATGATAGCGACCGGCCAGCGGCCGGATATGCCGGATGTACTGCGTGCCCGGCCGCTGGAACACAGCGGCGGGAAGCGCTGGTGAGGCGGTGAGGGGCCTGTCCGGCGCAGGCCGCGCCGCGGCATGCCCGTCCATGCCGGGGCGGCCGGGCCGGACCCGCCTGGGCCCGCCCGCCAGTGAGTCCGGCGGCAGGCGCAGAACCGTCAAGGTAGCGATGCCAGCTCACCATGCCGGGCGCGATACCGGGTCATCATCCCCAAGCATCCCGCGGCTGTCCCGAACCCATAACGATCCCGGAGGGAGGATATGGACGTCATCGATTGCTCCGAGCAGGTGCCGGAGCGCGCCGGGTTTGGCCCCATCGTGCGGTGCAACGCGCCAGCCGAGGTGGTCCGCACCTGGCTGGTGGAGTCAACCGGCGGGATGACCGTGCACGCCGAGGTACGGTGCGTGCTCGGCCACTACCTGCGCGGCCCCATGGAACTGGTCGCGGCGGAGGTGTCCTGACGTCCCGGGCCGCGGATCCTCCGGCAGCGGGACAGCCGGGCCTGCGCTTCCGGAGGCAGCGCAGGCCCCGCGAGACGCGCTGGCATCAGCTTCCGCGGGCCGCGGCCAGCTCGCACAGCGCGTGGCAGGCCGCGCCGAACTCGTGGCCGGCCGCCTCCAGCGCCATCGGCAGGGTGCTCGTCTCCGTCATCCCCGGGGAAACGTTGACCTCGAGGAAGTAGACCTCGCCGCACTCGGTGACGATGAGGTCGGTGCGGGACATGTCGCGGAGGCCGAGCGCCCCGTGCGCGCACGCGGCAGCCTTTGCCACCGCGTCGAGGGCGGCCCCATCCAGCCGCGCCGGCGTGTAGAACTCCGTCTGGCCCGCGGTGTACCTGGCGGCGTAGTCGTACCTGCCCGCGCCGGGCACGATCTCGACGGCGGGCAGCGGGCGGGGGCCGTCCCCGAGATCGACCACGCCGACCGTGACCTCCGTGCCGGAGACGAACCGCTCGATCAGGGCCGTCTCGCCGTAGGCGAAGCAGCTCACGATGGCCGTGGGCAGTTCCGCCTCGGTGCGCACCGGGCTGGCGCCGAGGGCGGAGCCCCCGCGGGCCGGCTTGACGAAGAGCGGCAGGCCGAGCCTGGCCAGGACGCGCTCGATCACGGCGTTCGCCCCGAGGTCGTGAAAGGTCTCCCTGGGCAGCGCCACGGACTCCGGTGTCGCCACGCCGGCCGCGGCGACCAGGGATTTGGCGGCCGGCTTGTCGAACGCCACGCGGCAGGCGGCCGCGGCCGAGCCGACGTAGGGCACGCCGACCAGCCCGAGGATCTCCCTGATCGCGCCGTCCTCGCCGCTGCTTCCGTGGATGACGGGGAACACCGCGTCGGGGGGGTCGGCGAGCAGCGCGGGGATCAGTGCCGCGTCAGCATCAGCGATGGACGCATCGACACCCGCTTCACCCAGGGCATCGCGTACCCTCCTGCCGGAACGCAGCGACACCTCCCGTTCGGGGGAAAGGCCGCCCGCGAGCACGACGACATGGTCGAGGCCGGTCATGGCAGCGTACCCTCCTAAAGGTCACCGGGCCCTGGGGTGTCCACGCCCGTGCCCCGGGGGATGGCATCCGTGCCGAACGTGTCCCGCAGCTCCATTTCGGTCTCGATGACCGAGGCGAGCCGCCGGATGCCCTCCCTGATGCGCTCCGGCTCAGGGAAGCAGTACGACAGGCGGATATGGCCGGCGCCCGATCCGTCCGCGTAGAACCCGGTCCCCGGCACGTAGGCGACCCGGGAGGACACCGCCCTCGGCAGCATCGCCTTGGCGTTGATCCCGTCGGGCAGCTTCAGCCACACGTAGAAACCGCCCGCGGGCCTCGTCCACTCGCAGCCGTCCGGCATCTGCGCCGAGAGGGCCTCGAGCGCCGCGTCCCTGCGCCGCCTGTACAGTTCGCGGAAGTCCTTGATCTGCTCGCGCCAGCCCTGCGTCCCCAGGTACTCGCGTACCGCCATCTGCGCGAAGCTGGAGTGGCACAGCACCGCCGACTCGGCGGCCAGCACGAGCTTGTCGCGCACGGCGGGCGGCGCCGCGGCCCAGCCCACCCGGAGCCCCGGCGCGAACGTCTTCGAGAAGCTCCCCAGGTACACGACGCCCTGCGGGTCGTCGGCTCGCAGGGCCCGCATCGGCTCGCCCTCGAAACCGAGCAGCCCGTACGGGTTGTCCTCGATGACGAGGAGCCCCGCGGCCCGGCAGATGTCCAGGATCGCGTGGCGGCGCCCGGCGGCAAGCGTCACGCCGGCCGGGTTCTGGAAGTTCGGCACCGTGTAGAGGAACTTGACCCGGCGCCCGGCCGCGCCGGCGGCGGCGATGGCCTCCCCGAGCGCCTCCGGGATCAGCCCCTGGTCATCCATGGGCACGTGCACGACGTCCGCCTGGTAGGCGGCGAACGCGCCGAGCGCGCCGACGTAGGAAGGCGCCTCGGCGAGCACCACGTCGCCAGGGTCGATGAAGATCCTCGTGATCAGGTCGAGCGCCTGCTGCGAGCCCACGGTCACGACCACGTCATCCGGGTGCGCCCGGATTCCCTCAAGCGACATGACCTCGCAGATCTTCTCCCGCAGCCCCGCGTCACCCTGCGCCGTGCAGTATTGCAGCGCGGCGCTGCCGCGGCCCGCGACGAGCTGGCCGAACATCTCGCCCACGGCGTCGAGCGGCAGCGCCGTCACGTACGGGGATCCGCCGGCGAGCGAGACGATCTCGGGACGGGCGGTGACCGCGAACAGGGCGCGGATCTCGGACGCGACCATCCCGCGGGCACGCTCGGCATACTGGCCGACGTAGGGGTCGATGCGGGAGCCGTGCGGGGTCTCGGGGGATTGCCCGCCGGGCTGGCGCTGCGATGCCTGCTGCCAATGGTCGCCCATTATCGCCGCCTTCCGTGCGCTCGGTATCATGCCAGCATACGGTGCTTTGTACGGGAGCTCGCGTTGTTCGCCGGCCAGGCGGATGACGCTCGCAGGCGGGAGCACGGTGCCGCCGGGGAGAGCGGCGTGCCGGGCAGAACATTGGGGAGCATGTGTCGCGCCGTCTCGTGAACATCACCCTCGACAACATCGACGACCTGCCTGCCCGCTGCCGGAGCTGCCTGTTCTGGGAGCTCGATCAGGAAACGCCGGGCGGCGGGCCGCGGCACGAAAGGCGCCACAAGGAGTCCTGGATCTCCAGCGTGCTGCTCGGCTGGGGAAGCTGCGGCAAGATCGTCTACGTGGACGGCGTCCCCGCCGGGTATGTCATGTACGCGCCGCCCGCCCACGTGCCGAGATCCGCCACCTTCCCCACCGGGCCGGTCAGCAACGACGCGGTGCTGCTGATGACGGGTGCCGTCCTCGCCGAGTTCGCCGGCGGCGGCCTCGGCCGCATGCTCATCCAGGGAGCCGCCAGGGACCTGATGAAAAGGAAAGTGAGGGCGGTCGAGGCGTTCGGCGCGCACCGCAGGTATTCGCCTTCCTGCGTGCTGCCCGTCGGCTACCTGCTCGCCGTGGGTTTCACGACGGTGTGCGAGCACCGGGACTACCCCAGGCTGCGGCTTGACCTGAGGACCGTGGTGTCCTGGCGCGATGACGTGGGGGCCGCCATCGAGAAGCTGCTGGGCGTGATCGCCCCGCCCCCGCCCCCGCCCGACCCGGCACCGTACCCCGCCTAGCGGGGCATAGGCCGCTCCGCCAGGCGAGGTGCCGAAGCGTATCAGAGGAACTCGGCGAGTTCCTTGAGCATCGCGGACTTCGGCTTGGCACCGACGATCTGCTTCACGACCTGCCCGCCGGAGAACACGTTCATTGTCGGGATGGCCATGATCCCGTAACGCTGTGCCACTCCGGGGTTCTCGTCGATGTTCAGCTTGGCGACCGCGATCTTGTCGCCGTGCTCGGCGGCGATCTCCTCGAGCACGGGTGCCACCATGCGGCACGGCCCGCACCATTCGGCCCAGTAGTCGACGATCACGGGCTTGTCGCTCCTGAGCACCTCGTCGTCGAAGGTGGTGTCCGTCACTGTCTTGGTCGCGCCCAAGCCGCTCACTTCCCTTGCGTGGTTGATCTGTGGTCTGTGTGCTGGACTTCCGTCAGGATTCCTGGCTGGCGAGCCAGCGCTCGGCGTCGATCGAGGCGGCGCAGCCGGTGCCCGCGGCGGTCACCGCCTGCCGGTAGGTGCGGTCCACCACGTCCCCGCAGGCGAAGACGCCCTCGATCTCCGTGCTCGTCGATGGCGCCTTGACGAGCAGGTAGCCGTCGGGGTCGGTGGCCAGCTGCCCGGCGAACAGCTCGGTACGGGGATCGTGGCCGATCGCCACGAACACGCCGGTCACCTCCAGCGTGGACTCCTCGCCGGTCTTCGTGTCCCGCAGCCGCAGCCCGGTGACCTTGCCGTCGCCCAGCACCTCGGTGACCACGCTGTTCCACCGGAAGGCGATCTTCGGGTTGCTGAACGCGCGGTCCTGCATGATCTTGGACGCGCGGAGCGCATCCCGGCGGTGCACCACAGTGACAGACCGGGCGAACCGGGTCAGGAAGGTCGCTTCCTCCATCGCCGAGTCGCCGCCGCCGATCACCGCGATGTCCTGGTCGCGGAAGAAGAACCCGTCGCAGGTCGCGCACCATGAGACCCCGTGCCCGGACAGTTCCTTCTCGCCG